>Ga0156787_1075_pt2 | contig 38649 bp, 27 predicted proteins | sample RifOxyD3_FD_110736 | JGI IMG/M metagenome (GOLD analysis project Ga0156787, IMG submission 110736) | Candidatus Raymondbacteria bacterium RIFOXYD12_FULL_49_13
GGACCAGTTACCTCTGCGCGCACAACCATGACCGGTCTGCTCTGCTGCGCCGCGGTTCTGGCAAAACCAGCGGGCGTTATCGCGGGCAGCATCCTGGCGGCCTATTTTTTCCTGCAAAAAAAACCGCGCGGCGCCTGGTTTTCTCCGGCGCTGGGGACAGCGCTGGGCCTCTGTCTCTATATGCTCTACAACTATGTCCGGTTCGGCAGCATCGCGACCGTGGGGCAGCCATGGTCGTTTTCTCCTGCGTCCATTCCCATTGGGATCGCGGGACTGCTGATAAGTCCGGGCCGGGGCCTGGTCTGGTATGGACCAATCGTACTGTTTGCCTGTATGGGCCTTACCGTGGGACTTGCGGCAAAAAAACGCGAGGCCATTGTTGTCGCCCTTATCTCAGCCTGCTTTCTTCTTTTGCATAGCGCGTGGTTTTTCTGGCATGGCGGATGGTCGTGGGGGCCCCGTCTGCTGCTTCCGGCGCTGGCGCTCGCGTGTGCGGCCCTGGGCCTGCTTTCGCAACGGTTTGGACGCTGGATCATCGTTTTTACTCTTGCGGGATGCGTGATCAACGCGCCAACACTATTTTCTTTTTATCAAGTATATTATGCCAAAGCCACACAGCAAGGCGTATCCGAGAGAACGCTCCTCTGGTCGCCCGCGTATGCGCCCCTGGTGCGCGCCTGGCCCGCGGCCATGCAACAGGTGCGCGACGCGCGAAACACCGATGTGCGCTCCCTGGTTAAAAACGCAGGAAAAGAAACCGGGGAAGAGGAAATGCAAAAAGTGGTGGCGCTTTGGTGGTGGATGCTGCCCGCGGTGGGAATCCCGCGGGCCGTGGGAATGGCGGTCTCCCTGCTCCTGGTACTTATAGGTTTTCTGATTATCCGAAAAGCAATGCTTTCGCCTGCTCGGTCAACTGCTGCGCCTCCGCGGCAGTGGGCGCCTCCGCAATAATACGGGCGACAGGCTCGGTATTTGATTTCCTCAGTTGGACCCAACTTTTCCCGATGTCGACCCTGATGCCGTCCTGTTCGTCAACCGCACCGCCGGGAAAACCGTTCTTGAACCGGTCAAACGCACGGGCCATATCAACGGCTGAACAGTCGTATTTGGTTTTGACGATGGCGTACGACGGTAATGATGCGACCAGGCCGGAAACGCTCTTTCCCGAGGCTGCCATGTATTGCAGCACCAGTTCCATGCCCGTGCAGGCGTCGCGGCACGCGTGGATCTCGGGCGCCATGGCACCGCCGTTGCCCTCGCCGCCGAACACACCCTTCTGCCGCACCAGTTCGGTTGACACATTGATCTCTCCCACTGGCGTACGCGTGAGTTTGACCCCGTATTTTTCGCATACATCGTTGATCATGCGCGATGTCGAGAGATTGACCACGACCGGCCCTTTTTTCCTGCTCAGAAAATAATCCGCGCACAGGGCAAGCGTGTATTCTTCGCCAATGGCGACGCCTTTTTCAGACACAATGGCCAGCCGGTCCGCGTCCGGATCAACGGCAAAACCAACGTGGGCCTTGTGTTTCTTTACCGCAGCGCACAATTGTTTCAGGTTGGCGGGCGTGGGTTCTGGCTCGTGGGGAAAAAGGCCATCGGGTTTGCAGTTGAGTTCTACCACCCGGCAGCCCAATGCGCGCAGCAGACCAGGGCACATGACACTGCCCGCGCCGTTCACACAATCGATGACGACTTTGAATTTCTTTTTTTTAATGGCCAGCTTATTGATAAGACTGAATTTTAGAAGTTTTTGCGTATAAATGCGAATAGCATCGGGATACGCTTCAATCTTTTTGACCTCATCCCATAAGACCCGTTTGAATCCGCTTTTTGCGGCAAGGGGCATGAATATTGTATTGTCCTCTTTAGAGAGGAAAAAGCCCTTGTTGCCCACGAATTTAAGCGCGTTCCACTGGACCGGATTGTGACTCGCTGTGATAATGATGCCGCCGTCCGCTTTCAGGTGTTTGACCATGACCTGCACACCCGGTGTGGTGCAGATTCCCAGGTCAATGACCTTGCAGCCCGAACTCACCAGTCCCGCAAAAACCACCTGTCTCACCAATTCCCCGGTTACGCGGGAATCGCGGCCAACAACTACGGTCCCGTATCCGCAGTATTCTGCGAATGCCGATGCATAGGCAAGGACAACTTCGGGCGTGAGCGTTTCGCCCACAATGCCCCGTACGCCCGAGATGCTGACCATAAGTGCGCTCATAAAACTCCCTTATGAATTGAACGGCCGCGACCGCTATTTCTGGGCCTGGATGCCGGTACCTTCCTCGTAGATTCTATACCGGTTGCCGCCGCTCCGTTTTGCCTGGTACATGGCAAAGTCGCTCCGGTGCACCAGCGTCTCCTCGGTGTCCTCGGCAATCGCGGCCGTAATGCCCACGGAAAGCGAGGTCCTGCCGAACCGGAACGCGGCGAATTTGGTGATAATACGATCCGCCACCACAACGCTGCTCTTTTCATCAGCGTCCGGAAGAATGACGACGAATTCATCGCCGCCATACCGAAAGGCCGAGTCGAGGTCTTTACGTATGCAAACCCTGATGATCTCGCCCATCTTCTCAATGACCGCGTCTCCCGCCTTGTGGCCCTGAGTGTCGTTGAGCTCCTTGAACTTGTCGATGTCGATGAGCAGGAGCGCGAACCTGCCGTACAGTCCGCGGCGCAGCCTGGTGAAGGTCTTGTTGATCTCGTCGTGAAAATGGCGCACATTGTAGAGGCCCGACAGGTTATCGGTGATCGCGAGCGATTCGAGGAGCGCGTTTTTCTCGATAAGCTCCTTTTCAAGGCGTTTGCGTTCGGTGACATCCTTGCAGGTGATCACCATGCCCATGATCCGATTGGCTTCGTCGCGCATCTCGGACACGCTCATGGAGACGTCGATCTCGTGCCCGTCCTTGGCGCGCATGCGCGTCTCGCGGTTTTGAACCCGCACGTCGCGCCGCACCAGGGCGAAAATCTCCTCGGCCTCGGCATTGTCGAGCAACATGGTTTTAAAGGGCGTTCCTACAATCCCCTGCTGACTGAAACCCAGGATCGCTTCGGCGCCCAGGTTGAATTTGAGAATAAATCCTTCAACGTCAAGGGTGAAAATAATATCGGCCGCGTCCTTGAGCACCCGGTCGAAATAGTTGGCCAGCCGTTCCTTTCGCTTGGTAAGCACCTTCTGTTTCTCGAGCTGGTCTTTGAGCGAATGGTATCGTTCGCGGAACTTGCTCGCGCGATACAGCGCCACGACAAGCGTGGCGAGCGCGCACGCAATGGGAATAGCGATGATCACGCGTAGCCGTACAGACGCGGTGGCGTCGAATGGGAAAAAACAAACGCCAAGCGCCACGAGCAGCAGTACCAGCGCGCCGTGGCCCGTATACGAAAACCGTATGCCTCTGAAGAAAAGGATCACTCCTCCTTTTTCACAATACGATAATATACTATTTTAGGATATATGACGGGTATTGTATCCATGTCCGCGCCGGCCGTTTTTATGACTGCGCTTGCCTGTGCTGTCTTTCCCCTGGCGAAGGACCCCGGACAAGCAAATACATCGGACCAGGCTGCCAGCGCGCACGAACGCGATTCGATCCGCGCTACTGACCGCCAGGGCCTGGCGCGCGCGCTGACCATCCGCGGCAGGCACACCGAGGCCGCGGAACTGCTGAAGCCCGACGCGACCGGACCCGATTTCCAGCCTTTTTTCAAAATCGGCGACTTGTACGAACGCGCGGGCAACGCGGATTCAGCCCTGCTTTATTTCAGGCTCTCGCTTGAACGCAACCCCTGCAACCGTCATGCGCTTGCCCGGTGCGTGGCGCTCCTGGCGCAACAAGGAAACACTGAGGAGGCGCGCGCCCGCGCTGACGAGGCGCTGCTCCTCTTTCCCGAGGACCCAGCACTCATCGCCCTGCGCGGAAGGATCGGCATTATCCAGGGCCGCCTGCGCCAAGGAGCGGCCCTGCTTGAAAACCTCTGCGACCTCTATCCAGACAGCGTTGGTGCGCGTCTTTTCCTGGCAACCGCGTACGAGAAGGCTGGCAGATGGGGCAGCGCCTTCCGCCACTACCGTACGATGAACAACCGTCCGGGCATGGACCGTGTCCGCGGCAGGCTCTACGACGCGGGAAAACGCCACGCAAAGACCGAGGGCGCTATTGCGGCCCTTGCCCGGAAGCAAATATTGTCAGCACGCGACTGGTTCGACATTGGCGCGCTCTACGCAAGCCAGGAAAACGACGATTCGGCGCGCGCCTGTTTTGGCCGCGTGCCAGCAGACTCCCTGCAAAATGAGGTGCGCCGGGAGACCCTGCTTTTCACTGCCGACACCATTGTGCCCGTTTCCCAGGTAGGTAAAATTGTCTACGCAGGCACACAGGTCATGGCCTATGCGGTCGCAACTGAGGATCGGAACCGGAACAACCGGATAGATCCTCTTGACGGATTCTCGCTTGGTTTTTTCAACGGCCGGGATCGGAAAACAGCCGGGGTTCCGACACTGTTTTATTCCATTGTCCCTTTTGATCCGTCGTACAACCTGCCGTTTGTCTATGGCTATACGCAGTCAGAAAACAATGCAAGGCCGCCCGAACGGACACTCTATAGAATTGATAATGAAAAACGGATTGTTCCTCTGTTCGAATGCACGCAGCTGACAACCGGTATGACCGCGCAGAAGGACGGTTCGATCTTGTTTGGAAAGACCCAGACCGACGAAGATCGTAACAATACGCTCGATCTCTTCGACGGTTTTTATCTTCACCGCTGGTCTTCCGACAGCGTGCGCCGCGTTTTTCCCGTGCCTTTTTCCGGGGTCCTGAAAAATGCCTATGCTCTTGACAACAATCTGTTTCTTCTGGTACGCTATACTGTGCATACTGGAAAAAAAGTTTTCTGGATCGATGATGTGGCCGATATCTCAATCGTGGGGCCGCATACCGCTCGGGTTATCTGTTCCAGCGAAATACGGCGCATTGTCTGTCTGGGCATATACGGCGGAATATTTACTTATGCCGATAGTACGGGTATTTACCGGATACAGAATAACAAACCCGCCAGAATCTGGAAAGGACGGTTTGCGAACGGCCCGGTGCGGCGTGACAGCACGGGGTTTTTCTTTTCCGATTCGGCGGGCAAGGTCTACCAGGTTGCTGTTCCCCGGGCAGAGACGCGGCAGCTGTATCTTGAAGGCACGGCCGTTAAACCCGTGAAATGGGTTGCGGGAAGGGGCCTTTTTTATACCGCAACAGGTGAAGGAACCGGGGACCAGCGGGCGCTCTTTATTTTTGACGGAAGGAAAACGCACCGCCTGTCTGCCTACCGCATTGACGATCAGGTGGTAATCACCCCGGACGGCAGCGCGGCATTTGCTCCTGTTCACGGCCTGAACGGTGGCGTAGGGATTGTGCGGATGCGCCTTGGCATAAATAGCTTGATTGTAAGGGAATGACAATAATATACTATGGTCATATGCGTATTCTCACATTAAAATTGCTTTCACCCAATAAGCTACCTTAAAGCCCACGCATCAGAAATTGTTCGTGATATTACATCAAGTCACATGACGTATGTTATTACGCACAATGGAACCGCAAAAGTTGTCGTACAGGACGTTACATCATACGAACAGACACAAGACAGCCTTGCGCTACTTAAAATTCTTGCCTGCAGTACAAAAAATAGGAACGAAGGAAATTTTAAAACCGCTAAAACCGCTTTTAAAGATATTTCAAAACGAATTAAAGATACATTGTAAGCCATATAGAATAATCTATCAGATAATTAAAAACAACAACGCGAAGAAAAAGATTTCTTCACCCCCGGTCCTCATCCGGAACGGCCGCTGGCAAGATAATCGCTGAAATCCGCGAATTCCCAGCTATTCACCATGGCCCGCAGACCATCGATAATCCGGACAATCTCATCGCTCGAGGAAAAAACTATCTCAAGCTTAAATTCCCGGTCTTCGAGCGGACTCATGGCCGCGATCGAGGCGCCATGCGGCATATCAATTTTTCTCAGCCGTTCCTTTACGCCGGCAAGACACGCGTCGAGTTGGGGAAAACGGCGGGCAAAAACGCGAGAGCGCAGGTGCGCGGCCTTTTGCGGGACATTTATTTTCTCATCAGCCAACAGAGCAGGAACATCAAGAGCAGAAAGCGCTTCAGCAACAGTGGTCTCTTCACGTTGTGCAATGTCGTGCACCCATTCGGCAATCTCTCGCTGACGGCTGACACTCAGCTGTATCGCGGTAAACAAATCGATAAGGGGCGCCCGGTAGGAAGGCCCAAGGCCGGAAAGAAAAACCGCTGTACCATGGCTGATGGCCTTACGTTCCAGGGCACTGGCAAGGTCTGGTGAAAATGCGTCGTGATTCATGACACAGACACCCTCCGGCTGATTGTTTCGGGCAAACGCAGTACATCGCGTCCCTCGTCCTCTCTGCTTCGTTTTATACACCCCTCACCGTATATGCGGCATTTACGGGCAAAGACCTCAAACGCGCTTTGGACCTGCCCGCATGAGAGCCTGTTACTCACAAGCAGCTTTTTTAGCGCCATGATCCGATACTTATCAAGGCTGTGCTGCGCCGAAAGCTGGTCGGGCCTGCCTCCGTTTCGTACCAGAAGCAATTCGGGCACCAGACCAATCTCATACGCGCACGTGACGCGCAGCCACAGGTCGTAATCTTCGCACGCAGGCAGGTTCTCGTCAAACAGTCCTGTTTCTTCGAGGAGAGACTTCTCGCAGAGCACAGACGAGGGGGTGATCATGCAGCGCTCCAGCGATTCAGCGAAAATATCCCCTGCTTTTTTGCAATGGTCTTTCCTTGGATTCACCCGCACTCCCTTGCGCATCCATACCTCATTGGTCTGACAGATGCGCAGGCCAGGATTGGCGGCCATGAAATCAACCTGATTCCGGAGCTTTTCCGGTTTCCACTCATCGTCAGAATCGAGAAACGCTATGAACCTGCCCTGCGCAGCGCGTATGCCCACATTGCGCGCTGCACTGACACCGCGGTTCTCTTGTTGCAGTACTGTGATCCGGCTGCCAAACCGTTCCTGCAGACACGAGGCTGTGCTGTCCGTGGAACCGTCATCGACCACAATGCATTCATATGCCGCATAAGTTTGACAAAGTATTGATGCCACGGCCTGTTCAACCATTTTGCACCGGTTATACGTGGGAATAATGACAGAGACCAGAGGGCTTTCAGCCATTGAAATCACCGAGGAAGATAACTTCAGGCTCAAGTAAAACACCGCAGCAATCAAAAACGGTTTTTTGCACCAGGTCTATGAGCGCGTGAACGTCGGCCGAAGAGCCAGTGCCGTCGTTGACAATAAAATTAGCGTGTTTTTCTGAAACCCGCATACCGCCGATCCGTCTGCCTTTGAGGCCCGCCTGTTCAATGAGTGCGCCCGCATACCCGCCGGGGGGGGGCCGTTTAAAGACCGAACCGCACGACGGCAGCTCGCATGGCTGGCGGTCGCGCCTGCGCTGCTCAATGGAACGGGCAATTGCGGAGAGCTCGGCAGCATGGCCGTGCGTAAGTTGAAACCCCGCCTCGAGTACTATCTCTTTGTTGTGCTGGAAGGTGCTCGATCTGTAGGCAAATTCAATGTCCGCGCGCTGCCGGGTAACGCATACGCCCGTGGCTGTAAGGGAAACCGCGAAGTCCAGACAGTCGCTGATCGATGCGTCAAAGGAGCCCGCGTTCATATACACGCCACCCCCCACTGATCCGGGAATGCCGTTGAGCAGTTCGAGCCCTTTGAGACCGCTTTCGCAGCAGCGCGCAACCAGGTCCTGGAGTTCCGCGCCTGCCTGCGCGCGGACCGCGCCTAATGGCGCGTCCACGGCAATGGTGTTGAATTTTTCCATGGAAATGACCAGACCGTTGTATCCGGCGTCGCTGATAAGCACATTGGACCCTTTACCGAGTACAAACCAGGGGATGGCGGTTTGCGCCGCGTAGGCGACCGCGGCGCCAAGCTCCTCCGTGTTCAAAGGCCGGGCAAAATACCGGGCGGACCCGCCGGTGCGGTAGGTGCAGCGGTCTTTCAGCGAAACGTTCTGTTCAAGGGAAAAACGCGGGTCCATTCGGAGGAAAATATAACATGTTGCCGCGTAAAAATCCTATCTCACCAATACTATTCGTTTTGTCACCCTGTAATCGCCCGCGTTAAATTTAAGCGCATATATGCCGCCTGGCGCCTCACACTGTCTCTCGTCCCTGCCGTCCCAGTCTATCGCATGCCTGCCCGCGTCCATCTCACCCTCAATCAATCGTGTGACGATTCTTCCGTGTACATCATAGATAGCCGCCGTTACTGTTACGTGCCGGAACACATTAAACGTTATGTTCGTTGCTTGATTGAACGGATTCGGATAACTGTGTACAAGAACAACCCCGGACGAATTCATACGATCATATTTTTTTTCCTCGATGCCCGTCATACAGATGCTTTCACATTTCCGCCTGACAAGATCGCATAATTTAAAATATGTGTACATAACCTGTGTAATGGGGGCATAGGTGAATATCATGCCTGAAACATTCCGGCACCGGTCAATCCACGGATACGCGCCCCATGCTCCTGGACCGCTTATGTGTTCCACGTAGCCATTGCTTGGGTTTTCAACATCAATAAAATTTCCCAGGCCATATCGGATAGTGTCCGCATTATACGGGTGATACGGAGGAGAAAAAGGATAGGGAAGGTATTTGACCGGAACGTTGTTTGTCTGGTCTTTATAAAATTCACTGATTGACTGAGCGCTTAATACTGTGGCGCCATTAAAAACGCCATTATCAAAAAGCATGCGCACAAAATTCATATACTCATTCAAACTCGAATAAGCGCCGCCCGCAATCCAGGGATTCGATGGCGTACTTTTCACATATTCAGTATGCGGCATCTGGCACTTTGACGCAATTTTTTCAAAAAAAAGCGTGTCCCAATCCTTGCCGGAAACAATTTCAGCTATGCGTCCCGCAACCTGCATTGATACGGAGCCATAATTAACGCACGAACCAGGCGGATCTTCCAAGGGGACGTGTACCGCGATACTATCCACGGACTGAGCCAATGACAACGAATCCGAGTTTTCATAATTTTGTTCAGAATAACCGGAAAGACCGGATGTATGAGATAATAGCTGCCGGATGGTGATACGCCCTTTCCCATATTGCGTAAATATTGGCAGAAAAGAACCTATTGTATCATCCAAGGAAAGACGATTGTCATCAACCAAGCTCAACAAAGTGGCCGCGGACAGCCACTTTGTTGACGAGTAAATAGGCTTGACTGTATTCTCATCATATGTCCCGTTTGTACGGGAATAGATAATGGTATCATTTCTCTTTATGATCACCGCATAGCTGCTAAAAGGATTTAACAGCGGGAAATGAAAGTTGGACAAAGAATCTTGCAGAAGCGTGTCGATTGAACTGAGATCCGGGCCATATTGGGAGACGGCCGGAAAAGGCGTCATGACAAAAAAAAACCATGCATAGGCAAAACTGAAGGCCAAATAGAACAAATTTTTTTTAAAATACATATTCCCTCGATTATGTTATTTAAGTATAACAATTTATGGATTAAAAATCAACCGCATTCCGACGGGCTAAAAAGATGGCGGCGCCATTGCGATGCCCTGCCGCCGCGCTATCAGGCAACTTATTTTTTGTATTGGTTAACCGGAGAATATTATTTTGCAGGTATTGTTTTTAAAAATTCTTAAAAAATGGACCGCCATGAATATTAAAAAAACAACCGCCATAGTCCTCTTCATTGTCGCTGGGATTCTGCTCCCCTTCAGCTGGGTCTATAACAACGCCAGCGCGGACGGCGACGACTTCTATGAAAGCATCATCCGCTTCGACGACATTATCCGGAAGATAAAGACCCACTACGTGGTCGATGTTCCGGCCGAAAGCCTCATTGTCTACGCAGTTGATGGCATGCGCGACATACTCGACCCGCACACCAACTACTTCAAGGAAAAGGAATATAAGGACCTCATGGTGAAAACCAAGGGAGAATTCGGCGGCCTGGGCATCACCATCGGCATCCGCGAAAACATACTGACCATCATTGCGCCGCTCCCCAATACCCCCGCGTCAAAAGTGGGTCTCATAGCCGGGGACCGCATTGTTAAAATCAACGGCAAGTCGACCGCTGGCATCCAGATAGACGAGGCGGTGGAAAAGCTCCGCGGAAAAAAAGGCACCACAGTCACCATCACCATTGAACGCCAGGGTGTCATCGACCCCTTTGACGTCACGGTCGAACGGGACATCATCAAGATCAAAAGCGTGCAGTATTCGGGCATGATCGACGAAAAGAACAAGGTCGGATACATTCTCCTGGTCAGTTTCACTGAAAAGTCGTCCAGTGAAATGGAGGCGGCCCTCCGCGCGTTGCAGGCCCAGGGCATGGCCAGCCTCGTCCTTGACCTGCGTTCCAATCCCGGCGGCCTGCTCAAGCAGGCGGTCGAGGTGTCGGAAAAATTCATTGGCCCGGGTAAAATGATCGTTTTTACCAAAGGCAGGGACAAGAGTTCCATGGTCGAATTCAAGGCCCAGATCGGGCCAACGTTGTCCGATAAAACACCGCTGGTAGTGCTGGTCAACGAAGGCAGCGCCTCGGCGTCTGAAATCGTGGCAGGCGCAATCCAGGACCACGACCGCGGAGTTGTCATGGGCAGCCAGACCTACGGCAAAGGATCGGTCCAGACCATTCTTCCCCTCGAAAACAACCACGCGCTCAAACTCACCACCGCTTATTATTATACGCCCGTGGGCCGCTGCATCAACATGCTCGCGAACGATGTTGGCCAAAAACGCCACGAGGAGCAAAACGCCGAAGCGGAAATGGACGAGGAAGGCAATCCAATAGAGCCAAAAAAAGATTCGGTCAAGACGCAAAAAGAGGAATTCAAGACCCTCACCCTTGGCCGCTCCGTATACGGCAGCGGCGGCATAACGCCGGACGTGGACATTGACCCCGAGCACTTCTCACGCCTAGAGATCGAGATAGTGCGCAAGTCTATGTTTTTCAATTTCACGGTCGCCGAGATAAACCGCATGAAGGCGAAAAAACAATCCATTGATGAAAAAACATTCAAGGTATCGGATGACATTTACACCAATTTCATCGCCTATCTCCAGAAGGAAAAGTTCGAGTACAAATCACCCGAGCAGACCGTACTCGAAGAACTGAAGAAAACCGTGTCCGGCAGCCGCAAGGACCCTGCCGACACGTCAAAAATCCTGCAGGGACCCTATGACAAGGACATGGACCGGAAAATAGCTGAAGTAGAGTCGCTGACTGTCAAAAATCGCGACTATGCCTTTACCCGGTACAAAAAAGCGATTGTCGACAGGCTCACGCGCGACTTTCTCAACTTCGGCGTGAGCGAAGAGGCCTTTTACCGGTATGCCCTTAGAAAAGACAAGTTCGTCATTACAGCCATAGATTTGCTCAAAGACCAGAAGCGGTACAATCGCATTCTCAGCAAGGATTTCAAGAAAGAAACGCCTTAAAAGCGGGTTGAAAGACTGCCGTAGAGCATGGCCGCGTAATCGTCGCTGAGTCCAGGTTTTCGTCCATAGAGCGTGATCCCCATGGAACCAATATAGCCCAGCTTTGGATAGACCAGGCTGGCGCCGATACCCGTGCTGGTGTAGAGATCGTTCGCAAGACTGACATCAGAAAACTTCAGGTACCTGTTCTGCGGATAGGTGTATCCCCAAAACATGCCATTATCGATAAAGGCAAAGGCAAAGGCTGTGTATGAAACGCGGTTAATGAGCCGCATGGTCCGTTTGTCGAAATACTCCTCTAGTCCCATGGTAGAGTAGTCGACCTCGAAGAGGCGGTACCGGTACTCAATGTTGGCAAAAGCAACATTGGTCCCATAGAGATACCTGAATCCCCTGAACTGGGTGCCGTCGTCATAAAAGAGGAGACGGTGGCGCAGGGCAATATTGTCAAAGTCCTGCCGGGCAATGGCGCGCACCTGCATGGCAAAGGTCTGCCGGGAAAACGGGGTTGCATAGGCGCGGGCAATGCCTGACGCCTGATTGAAGGGGGAACCCACGTCATTCGACCGGTTATACACCCAAAACCTGGCCGCCTCGGCAAAGAGATAGAAGCCGCGGGTAGGTATCAGATAGTGGTTCCTCCTGTCAAGAGTGGCGGAAAAAGCCGCGGAGGGCACGCTTTCAGTGCGGGGATACCAGGGCGATGCGCCAGCGAACATCGAGGGATCGAGTACGAAAATATGCCAGTCAAGGTCGCGCCATTTATCAACATTGATCCACCAGGTTTTGGAGAGATCGTACGAGAAGGTGGCCCGCAGCTGGAAGGTCTCCCACACGGCCTTGGCCACATACGCGGAAACAGAGGCGTTTTGCGCATAGTACGGGGAATACTTGTAGGGTCCGGTGCGCGCGTTTAAGTTAAGGCCGCTTTTAATTGTGCGCGACGGAAACGAGGTGGCGCTCCACAGGACCGTGGCCGCATAAGCGTAGGGCGCGGTGATCATGAGGTCCAGCCGCTGGAGACGATTGAAGAGGTAGAGCTGTTTTACGCCGGGTGTCGCGGAAATCCAGTATTTGTCCTCGCCGAACATGGTAGCGTTCAGGCTGCCGCCATAGGGGAAAAAACCGCGGCGTTCGAGTTCCTTCACATAGACCCAGACCTTCATGGCGCCTGAATCGCCGGGAAGAGTGCGTGCATACACGGTATCGAACCAGCCAGAAGCCATGAGCCCGTTTACCGAGCGACGGACCATGGCCGTATCAGCCTCTTTTCCCTGATAAAGGTCCATTTCATCGAGTATGAACCGCTCCCGCACGTGCGTATTGCCGAACACGCGGACCTCGGTGAGTACGCCCGCATGCGCCGCATACACCGCAAAGAGAACAACAAAGGCCCTAAAGATCATGGTTTTTCTCACATGCCAAGGGAAAAAGGAGCGGGCCTGTAAGCCGGGTTCTGTATTTGTGCAGCCATCTGTCTGGGATCCGCCTCACGGCGGACCTCAAGCAACCTACCCTGGGGTAATGGCGAAGCGGGCAGCCTCATCCCCCTTTACTTGGTCTTGTACCGGATGGGGTTTGCCGTGCCCCTGGCGTTGCCGTCAGGGCGGTGGGCTCTTACCCCGCCATTTCACCCTTACCTCTTGACACGTTCGGGCAAGCCCGGCGCTTCAGGAGGTGGTATATTTTCTGTGGCACTTTCCGCAGGTCGCCCTGCCTTCCCGTTAGGAAGCATCCTGCCCTGTGGTACCCGGACTTTCCTCTCGCCTGCGCGAACACAAGCAAGCGGCTGCCCGGCCAGCTCCGGAATTAAATTAACAATAATTGGAAGGGAAATCAACGTATATTTTATTTTCATCTGCACACCCTCAAGGAACCGCCTATGCGAAAAAAAACCTTTGTACTCACCGACCTCTCCCAGCGCGTTCATGTCCCTGATTTTTTCCTCTGTCCGGAAGACCTTGGTAAAAAAAGCGGGGTTCCCTGGTCAGTCATAAAAACGACCCTGCACGGCGGCCCGTCTGAAGGCGTTGAAGCGGTCGTTATTGACAACGGGGCCCTTTCTTTCATGGTCCTTCCCTCGCGCGGCATGGGCGTGTGGAAAGGTGAGTATCGCGGCATGCCCCTGGGCTGGGACTCACCGGTCACAGGGCCAATACATCCCGCTTTCGTGGACAGCGCCGCGCGCAGCGGCCTCGGGTGGCTTACGGGCTTCGATGAAATGATCGTCAGGTGCGGGCTCGAATCAAATGGCCCGCCTGTGACCGACCGCGTGCTCGACAACCAAGGCAATCCTGTTGATGTTCAATTGACCCTGCATGGAAGAATCGCCAATATTCCCGCATGGTACCTGAGCATTGCGGTGGACAATGATGTCATCACAGTAAAAGGCATAACAGACGAAACCGGGCTTTTTCATCCCCGCTTCAGGCTAGAAACTACGGTTGAAACCAAGATCAACTCAAACGCCGTTACCATGCGTGATACGATCGTGAACCTGAAGAGCATCCCGTCTGAGCTCCAACTGCTGTATCATTGCAATTTTGGCGAGCCTTTTCTGGGAAAAAATTCACACCTGGTCATGCCGTTCAGGCAATTTGCTCCACGCGACAGCGTGGCTGCCCGTGACAGCGATACCTTTGATATATATAAGGGGCCGACAACCGGATATGTGGAACAATGCTACTATTGCACACCTTTGGGTGATACTACTGGCCGCACATGCGCGCTCCTGCGCAATGGTGCTGCAACCAAGGGTGTGGCTGTCAGATTTAATACACGGCAGTTGCCTTGTTTTACTCTATGGAAGAACACTGCGGCAGTGAGTGATGGGTATGTAACCGGCCTTGAACCTGCGACAAACTATCCTAATCCCAAACCCTTTGAGCGAAGCCAGGGAAGGGTTGTGAACATGCCCGCAGGAAGCAGCTACAAAGTGTCGCTCACACTCGAGGTGTATGACACAGCCGCAGGTGTTTCAGGAGTGGAAAAGGAGATTGCCAGGATTCAGAAGCGGGCAAAACCAGTGGTGCACCAGCAGCCTGTAGCGGGGTTATCGTTCTGATCCCCCCTACCCCCCTTAGAAAGGGGGGAGTTCCTTTGTGAGATCAAGAAAGTTAAACTCACGAGTTAATCTCCTATTCATCGTTGCCGATGCTCTACTATAAATAGATTAAAATGTGATCCCCCCTTCATAAGGGGGGCAGACTGCATAGAGCACTTTCGGGGGGATCAATTGGCACTGATCCGGGGGTGTTCCTTTAAGAGCGCTCTCGGGGGGATCAATCCCCAGAGTCCAAGACCGCACGAGCCCTTTCTTCAATAGCCATGCATACCCGGTCAAAGTCCTTTAGAACTTCGTCATTTGCAAATCTTAACACCGTAACCCCATGACCCTTCAAAATCACAGTTCTCTCCCGGTCTTTTGCCATACCTTCTTTAGTGTAGTGTTGCCCACCATCCAATTCAACAACCAAACCAATGGAAGGGCAATAAAAATCAACAATGAAATTATCAATCGGCCTCTGCCTGTGAAATCTGCATCTGAATGTCCGCAAGAATTCATACCAAAGTTTCTGTTCTGCCTTGGTCATATTTTTTCTGAGTGTTTTGGCCCGTTCAACGAGTTTAGGATTGTATGGCAAATGATGCCAGTTAAAAATGAGACCTTGCCTCTTCAGCATCACTGGATCTGTATTGCCTCTGGATTTATTCATCTCCGTCTTTCTTTCGTCACCCCCCTTCGTAAGGGAGGTGACCGAACAGAATGCTTTCGGGGGGATCACACAAACCGGATGGCGCAATAGAGCAGCACGCCGCCGCTGAGCATGGCAAGGGCGGGCTTGATGAGCTGGACAATTGAATCAGCAAGGCGAGTATTGAAGTGCTGGTTGGAAACGATAAGGCACACATGCACGGGCGAGAGGATCATGCCCATGTATCCTGAACAATAGGCAAGCACAGTAGTGGCCATGAGTTCGCGCGTTGACGGATGCGCACCAAGCACGGCCATGACAATGGGAAAGCTCGCGCCCACAAACCCAATGGCAAGGCCTGAAGTAAAACCCGCGATAAACGGCACCAGCATAATCACCAGCACCACGGGAATGCCCCAGGCATAGAGCTCGTTCCGCATGCTGTCCATAAGCAGCGAGCCATCGGGCAGCCGGGCCTCGAGAAAGGCGCCATAAACCCGGATAAACAGGACGATCGCTGCCATGGCAATGGTTTTACGCGAAAAAAGTATATCACGCCACTCTTGAACGGGAAGCGGCCGTTGAAACTGGAGCAACGCCATGGCAATCACCAAGCCAATAATCATTGGCAAATATTCGCTTATACGCGCCAAGTCTGGACAGATAAACTTGAGAACAATATAAGTGCCAATGACAATAATGATGGGAAGTACCAGTTTCAGAAACCTGTCGCCTTTGGCAGCCTGGGCAGCCGCATCTTCGTGTATCTCCGTGCTTCCCGTGCCCCTGAGCAGAAAAAAGTAACCCGCGATCACGGCAAAAATGCTCAGCGAAATCTGCAAGGCCATGAATTTTGACATGGGGATGCCGGTGAGGTCACGGGCAAGAAGTACGCCCGGATAGAGCGGCCACCAATACTCCCAGATATGCCGGAACCAGTAGTTTATCTTTGTTTTAAGAATTGCCGGAAGCGATTTGTCGTGGTCGCAGTCGTCGACAAGGGGCGCTGAAAAGATAGCGCCTCCAGGCATGGGCAAAAGACCAATGACCGCAGGCAGAACTGCCAGGGCGTGGCGCTGGCTGATACGCGCGCGCACGGCAAAGACCAATTCCTTCATACTGCCGGTCTTTTCCATCTGTGCGCTAAGCCACACCACCTGGAATATAATGCCCATAAGAAAAAACATGTCCAGGGACCATATGCGGCCCCAGGCAATGGCGCCTATGACGCGAAAAGAATGGCCGCTCCATACGGCAAGCACAAGGGTACCAAGTATCGAGGCCAAGCCAAGCTGGTTAAAGAGTTTATTGAAGAACAGGATAACGAAAAGCGATCCAAGCACTTTCACAATCAGGGGTGCATGTATTATGGTTTCCATGGTAATTGGTTAAAATAATGAAGTTCCAAAGGGGTTTTCAATCGCATAAGAAATTCTAATATGGAAATATTCATTCTGCCGATAAAGTCTTTGCCTTGTTTCAGACACAAAAAGCATATTATACGCGGCTCAAAACCAGAAGATGAAACAAAAATCATCCAGTACCCCCAAGTTCATAGTAGTTACCGGGGGTGTCATCTCTGGGCTGGGCAAAGGAATCGCCGCTGCCAGCATCGCACGCCTCCTCTCCTCAAAACTCAAGATAGTCCCCATCAAATGCGACGGGTATCTTAACACCGATCCCGGCACCATGAACCCCATTGAACACGGCGAGGTCTTTGTGCTCGACGACGGGGGTGAAGTGGACATGGATTTTGGCCATTATGAGCGCTTTATCGGGTGTACTGCCAAATTCGAATGGAACCTTACCATGGGAAAGGTCTTTAAGCGAATCTTAGAAAAAGAACGCCATGGAGACTACCTGGGAAGCACTGTGCAATTTATCCCTCATGTTACCAACGAAATAAAATCCATGTTCCACACCATTGTGGAAAAAGAAAAGGCCGACCTTGCCCTCATTGAAATCGGGGGTACTGTGGGCGATCTGGAGAATCAATTCTATATCGAAGCAGTACGCCAGCTCAAGAATGAGGTGGGCAGAGATAATATTCTTTTCATCCATCTGACCTATGTACCCATTCCGAGCGGGGTGAATGAGCAAAAGACAAAACCGACCCAAATGAGCGTTAAGGCATTGAATGAATTGGGGATAGAGCCTGATATTATCATAGGGCGCTGCCAGGAATACCTTACCCAGAAAATTAAGGAAAAGATCTCATTATATTGTAATATAGACACAGATGAGGTCATTTCCGGACCCGACACCAATTGTGTATACGAAATTCCGCTTATTTTTGAAAATGAAGGCCTGGTCGCCAGTCTGCATAAAAAATTAAGCATCTACAGCCCACCGTATCTTAAGGAATGGCGCGAACTCGTGGAAAGAATCAAGAAAAACATATCTGAGCCTTCCCGCCAGACAACCATTGCCATCTGCGGCAAATACACTGCACTCGAAGATTCATATGCCAGCATCATCGAAGCGCTCACCCACTGCGGCGCCCAACTCGATATCAAAGTAAACTTAAAATGGGTCGACACCGACGAGATTGAAAAAGGCACTGTTGGACCTGCAGAGGCACTCGAAGGTATTGGCGGCGTTATTGTACCCGGCGGTTTTGGCGTGCGCGGGGTCGAGGGAAAAATCACGGCCATCCGCTATTGCAGGGAAAATAACATCCCCTTTTTGGGCATCTGCTATGGCATGCAGCTGGCTGTGGTTGAATATGCGCGCAACAAATGCGGTATCAAAGAGGCGCACACGGCCGAGGCAGAGGCTGACGGTAAAAAAGTGAAGAACGCGGTCATTGACCTACTGCCAGAGCAGAAAAAAATCAAGGACAAAGGCGCCACCATGCGGCTGGGCGGCCACGATGTCATTATAAAGAAGGGTACCCTGGCACACCGCATTCTCAAGGCCGATACGGTGCGGCGCCGCTTCAGGCACAGATACGAAGTCAACCCGCAATACATCCAGACGCTGGAAAAAGGCGGCATCATTTTTTCAGGATGCGCAGGAGACAAACGGATCATGCAGATCATGGAACTCGAAGGTCATCCGTATTTTGTCGGATGCCAGTTTCACCCCGAACTCACCTCCCGTCTCGAAGTCCCAGACCCCTTTTTCCTCCATTTGGTGAAAAACTCACTTACTCCTGAAAAAAAAGGAAACTGATCAGTGCCCAGAGACCCTTCAATCAGAAAAACCCTGATCATCGGCTCTGGCCCAATCGTCATCGGTCAGGCCTGCGAATTCGATTATTCAGGTACGCAAGCGTGCCAAGTGCTCAAATCCGAAGGCATAGAAGTGGTCCTGGTGAATAGCAACCCGGCCACGATCATGACCGATCCTGAAATGGCCGACCGCACCTATATCGAACCCATAACCCCCGAAGTCATTGAAAAAATTATAATCCAGGAAAAGCCCGATTCCCTCCTTCCCACCTTGGGAGGCCAGACCGGACTGAACATGGCCGTGGCGCTGGCCGAAAGCGGCGTCCTGAAACGCGAAGGCGTGCGCATGCTGGGCGCCAATATCGAGGCTATTAAAAAAGGGGAAGAACGCGATCTTTTTAAAAAGGTGATCCACGATATTGGGCTTCAGGTCCCCCGTTCCGGCTTTGCCCATTCCTACGACGAGGCGATGCAGATTATTGACCATGTAGGTTTTCCGGCTATCATACGGCCCTCGTTCACCCTTGGCGGCAGCGGCGGCAATGTGGCCTACGACATCGAACAGTACAAGCGCTGCGTGGAATGGGGCCTTACCCTTTCGCCGCGTTCCCAAATACTGGTCGAGGAGTCGGTCATTGGATGGAAAGAATTCGAACTCGAGGTCATGCGCGACAAAAAAGACAACGTGGTCATTGTCTGCTCCATTGAAAATCTTGATCCCATGGGCATCCATACCGGCGACTCCATTACCGTGGCGCCCGCGCAAACCCTTACGGACCGCGAATACCAGGACATGCGCGACGCGTCCATCAAAATAATCCGCGCCATAGGTGTTGAGACCGGCGGATCGAACATCCAGTTCGCCATAAATCCGGCGAATGGGCAAATGTACGTCATTGAGATGAACCCGCGCGTGTCACGTTCGTCAGCACTCGCTTCCAAAGCCACAGGTTTTCCCATTGCCAAAATCGCGACCAAGCTCGCCATTGGCTATACGTTGGACGAAATCCCCAACGATATCACCAAAAAAACGCCTGCCTGTTTTGAACCGACCATTGACTACTGTGTTGTCAAATGGCCACGCTTTACATTTGAAAAATTCAAGAACGCCGATCCTACACTCACCATACAAATGAAGTCCGTGGGCGAAGCCATGGCAATCGGCCGCACCTTCAAGGAGGCGCTGCAGAAGGCCATTCGCTCGCTCGAAATCGGACGATTTTCGCTCGACAGCAAACATATCGAAGCCGAGTATCGCGACCCCGCAACGCCGGACACCTTTCTGAAAGAACGCATCAGAAAATATTTCTGGGATCGGCTTTGGTACGTTGCCGAAGGGATCCGCCGAAACATATCAATCCAGGAATTGTACGGCATTACGGGCATAGACCCATGGTTCCTCAACAATATCAAGGACATTGTGGACATGGAGGCCGCGCTCAAGGCGGCGGCTGGAAGTGCAGAAACATTCACGCGCGACCAAATCCAACAGGCAAAGGCCTTTGGCTTTGCCGACAATTATCTTGCCTCACTGCTGAACATTTCCGAACCCGAGTTTCGCCACACGCGGTTGTCGCAAGGATTAAAAGCCGTGTACAAGACCGTGGATACCTGTGGCGCCGAATTCGAAGCCTACACACCGTATCTGTATTCCACCTATGAGAAAGAATGCGAAGCAGCGCCCACAACAAAACGTAAGGTGGTCATTCTGGGCGGCGGTCCCAACCGTATTGGCCAGGGCATTGAATTCGATTACTGCTGCGTGCACGCCAGCTACGCCTTGCGCGAAATAGGTATCGAGTCCATCATGGTCAACTGCAATCCGGAGACCGTGTCCACCGATTACGATACGTCGGACAAACTCTATTTCGAACCTCTCACATTTGAAGAGGTGATGAACATAATTGACACGGAAAAACCCGACGGCGTCATTGTGCAGTTCGGCGGCCAGACGCCATTGAAACTCGCCAAGGCCCTTAAAGAGGCCGGGGTTCCCATCATCGGCACATCACCCGAATCCATTGACCGAGCCGAAGACCGCAAACTTTTCTGGGAAGTGATAGACAAATTGAAACTCCGGCAGCCGGAAAGCGGGACGGCCCGCAGCTACGAAGAAACGCTCGTCATAGCCAAACGGCTCGGCTATCCGCTGCTCATACGGCCCTCCTTTGTTTTAGGCGGCCGCGCGATGGAAATTGTATACGACGAAGCTTCGTTGCGCGCCACGGTTGAGCAAGCCATTGAAGCGTCTCCCGAACACCCTATCCTCATCGACCGCTTTCTTTCGGACGCGGCCGAAGTTGATGTCGACGCCATTGCTGACGGGCACATGGTCGTTGTCGCGGGGATCATGGAGCACATTGAAGAGGCTGGCATCCATTCGGGCGACTCCGCCTGCTCGCTGCCCGCAGTCACGCTCAAAGCAGAAATCGTTGATGAAATCAAACGGCAAACCATCCTGCTCGCGCACGAGCTGGATGTCCGCGGCCTCATCAACGTGCAGTATGCGATCAAGGACGATATCGTGTACATCCTTGAAGTCAACCCGCGCGCCTCCCGCACCGTGCCCTTTGTCTCAAAAACCATCGGCGTTCCCTTGGCAAAACTCGCGGCAAAAATACAAGCAGGCCAAACCCTTGCCGAACTGGGTTTTACCACGGAAAAGCCGCTCAGCCATGTTGCGGTAAAAGAAGCTGTCTTTCCCTTCCTGAAATTCCGCGGAGTCGATCCCATCCTGGGACCCGAGATGCTTTCCACGGGCGAGGTCATGGGCCTGTCCGACAATTTCGCCATGGCCTACGCGAAGTCCCAGATGGCCGCCTTCAACACCCTGCCCGAAAAAGGGAGGGTGTTTATATCTGTCAAGGACGATGACAAGCTAAAAATTGTTGAGATCGCCCGCGAACTGCACAAGCTCGGATTTGCCATTGTAGCAACAAAAGGGACATGCCTTGAGCTGATAAAAAACAACGTCCCCTCGGAATTTGTGCTCAAGGTCTCCGACGGCCACCCCAACATTGTGGACATGATCCTGGAAAGCAAAATTGACTTTATAATAAATACCACTATTGGAAAGCAGTCTATCCTCGACTCCTATCCCATGCGCCGCACTGCTCTCGAAAAAAGCATCCCCTATGTCACCACAAAGCGCGCGGCCACCGCGGTCGTTCAGGCGCTGTGCATGCTCAAGAAAAAACCCATGGCAGTCAAACCCCTGCAGAATTATTACCAAAGTAAATTAAAAGGAACCCTCCATGGCCGATGAAATCCATGAAGAATGCGGCGTTATAGGGGTCTTTAACGGCAACAAGGCCCTCGATCTTGCCGTGCTGGGTCTCCACGCCCTGCAACATCGCGGTCAGGAAAGCGCCGGCGTGGCGGTCAGCGACGGCAGAGCCATCCATTCCTACCGTTCCCTGGGATTGGTAGCCACTATGGCGCGAAAAACCAAACGTTTCATGGAGCTCAAGGGGCACATCCGCATCGGCCACACCAGGTATTCAACAACGGGCACCAGCAATCTCATCAATTCGCAACCCATTCTCATTGATTATAAAAGGGGCCAGCTTGCGGTGGCCCACAACGGCAACCTTATCAATGCCGACACGCTTCGCTCGGACATGGAAGAGCAGGGATCCATTTTCCAATCCACAAACGACAGCGAAGTATTCCTCCATCTAATCGCGCGCTCGAAAAAACCGTCGCTGGTCGAAATGATCGCGGAATCACTGAAAAAAGTGAAAGGCGCGTTCTCGCTCCTCTTTCTCAGCGAAAACGAACTCTTCGCGGCGCGCGATCCGCACGGAGTACGGCCGCTCTGCCTGGGGGTCCTCGACAAAAAAACGGCCGTGGTGGCTTCAGAGACGTGCGCACTCGACATCATGGGCGCCCGCTATGTCCGCGATATCGAGCCCAGTGAACTGGTCTGCATCAGTAGCAAAGGCATCCAGTCGTTTCGTTTCGCCCCTCCGGGAAAAAAAGCCCACTGTATCTTTGAATACATCTATTTTTCGCGGCCCGATTCGCGGATATTCAACCACAGCGTTGACCGCCTGCGCCGCGCTTTTGGCCACGAACTTGCCCGCGAACACCCGGCAAAGGCTGATATTGTCATTTCAGTGCCCGACTCAAGCAATACCGCGGCCCTCGGCTATGCCCACGCCTCGGGCATTCCCTTCGAGATCGGACTCATCCGCAATCACTATGTGGGCCGCACATTCATCAGTCCTGCACAGGGCGACCGTGAGGCAAAAGTAAAGCTTAAGTTCAACCCGGTCCGCGGCGTACTCAAAAACCGGCGCATCGTACTTGTAGAAGATTCGATAGTCCGGGGTACCACTCTCAGACAGCTGGTCTCCCTTATCCGTAACGCTGGCGCAAAAGAGATCCACATCAGGGTCAGTTCTCCTCCAATAAAATTTCCCTGTTATTACGGCATGGATTTTCCCAGCTTCGACGAACTCATTGCGAACAACAAAACCATTGAGGAAACGCGCCAGTTTCTTGGTGTGGATAGTTTGGGCCATCTCTCTATCAACGGGTTGCGAAAATGCATGCAGGAAGAACCGAACAATTACTGTTACGCCTGTTTTTCCGGGGCCTATCCCCTTGGTGCGCTTAAAACAAGTAAAAATATTTTTGAAAACAGGAAAAAACAGAGGACATGAAAGCAGTACTCCTTCTCGAAGACGGCACCCTGTTCGAAGGCACGGGTTTTGGCGCGCAAGGCGAAACCCTGGGGGAGGTGGTATTCAATACCAGCATGAGCGGCTACCAGGAAATCCTCACCGACCCGTCCTATTGCGAACAGATTGTCACCATGACCTACCCGCTCATTGGGAACTACGGGGTCAATCCCGACGATACTGAATCGGCAAAAATCCAATCCGCCGGTTTTATCGTGAAAGAGGCCTGCCCCTATCCCAGTTCGTGGCGCTCCAAAACATCGCTCGATGAGTACCTGGCCAAAGCAGGCATTACCGGTATTTCGGGCATTGACACGCGCATGCTGGTGCGTCACATCCGTACCAAGGGCGCCATGAACGGCATTCTCTCTTCTGTTGACACTGACCCGGCCAGTTTAAAGGCAAAGTTAAAAAAATATCCGGGCCTTGTTGGACGCGATCTGGTTGAAAAGGTGACTGTCAAGAAACCATACGCATTCACCAAAGGGCTCTACAATCCCTATACCGGAAAGACAGAGCGACCAAAAACAACGTTCAAAGTAGTCGCCTTTGACTTTGGGATCAAAACCAACATTTTGAGGTTGCTCTGCCACCACGGATGCCATGTCACTGTGGTCCCCGCAAATACACCAGCGGAAAAAATAATGAAACTCAAACCACACGGGGTGTTCTTAAGCAATGGCCCCGGCGATCCCGAGGGCGTAACCTATGCCATTGGGGCCATCAGGGACCTCTTGGGAAAAGCCCCGATTTTCGGCATCTGCCTGGGCCACCAGCTACTTGCCATTGCGCTAGGCGGGAAGACCTATAAACTCAAGTTCGGCCATAGGGGCGCAAACCATCCGGTAAAAAACCTTAAAACCGGGAACATAGAAATCACCAGCCAAAACCACGGTTTTTGCGTTGATATCGACTCCCTTAAAGGAAAAAAGGTCGAAGTAACCCACATGAACTTGAACGACAACACGGTCGAAGGTTTCCGGTGCGCCAAACTACCCGCCTTCTGCGTGCAATACCATCCCGAAGCCTCTCCTGGCCCTCACGACTCAGCCTATCTTTTCCAGGACTTCATCAAACTCATGGAAGGTTTCTGGAAGAAAAAAAAGAAACGGTAAAAAGATTCGTCCTGCATTTGGAAATTAAAAACATTCAATAATGCAAAATTCACTCAAGTACTTCCACCCTGCATGGATACAAAAGGACACCCGTATACTGCATGCGGACCTGTGCGTATATGGCGGGACTTCAGCGGGCATTATCGCTGCTGTCAAAGGCAGGCGACTCGGATTGTCTGCGATTATATGTAATCCAGGATTGCACCTTGGCGGTCTTTCAAGCGGCGGGCTTGGTTTTACCGACTTTGGTAATAAAGTGATCATCGGCGGTTTGTCGCGTGATTTCTACAAACGTATTGGCCTTCGATACGGACTTCCTGAAATCTGGAAATTCGAACCGCACATTGCGGAAAGCGTTTTTCATGAACTGATTAAGGAATTCGATATTCCGGTATGTTCCGCGGCGTATCTTGACCATGTTGATATGACAGCCAAACGCATCACTGAGATATCATTCCTCGGCGGGCTTCGCGTCAAAGCCAAATCGTTCGTCGATGCGACGTACGAGGGCGATCTTATGGCCAAAGCGCGGGTATCCTATACCGTAGGGCGCGAAGACAACACGCAATATGGGGAAACATGCAATGGGTTCCAAATTCATAACAAGCACCAGTTCGATTATCCGGTCGACCCCTACATTATTCCCGGCCATCCCGGCAGCGGGCTGCTGTCCGGCATACGCGGTGAAGACGCTGGCCCTGAAGGTCGCGGCGATTCACTTTTGCAGGCGTATAATTTCCGTGTCTGCATGACGGACGACCCGGAAATTCGCGTACCCTTCCCGAAACCTGAACACTATGACCCAAAGGAATATACGCTATGCGCACGCTGGCTCGCGTCGTTGATGAACTCCGTCAAGGCACATGAGAGCAATTTTCTCGATGATGCTATATTCCGGAAATTCGATAGGATTACCGCGGTAAAAACGGACACCAATAATCACGGGGCGTTTTCCACGGATTATATCGGCGCCAATCACCGCTGGCCAGACGCAGGATATGAGGAGCGCGAAGGGCTTTTCCAAAAACATGTGACCTATCAGCAGGGGCTCCATTGGTTTATGGCAAACGATCCCTCGGTTCCCGGACCAATACGCGGCACATATGCAGCATGGGGACTTGTGAAAGATGAATTCCTCGATACTATGCATTGGCCTCATCAGTTGTATATTCGCGAAGCGCGGCGCATGGTATCGGATATTGTCATGAGCGAAAGGCATTGCGTGGGCGCCATGAACGTAGACGATCCTGTGGGCATGGGCGCCTATCAAATGGACAGCCATAACTGCCAGCGTATTGTGCGCGATGGACATGTGCTGAATGAGGGGGATGTCCAGATGCGCCTTGAAGCGCCCTATGCCATAAGCTATCGAGCGATCATTCCCAAGACCGGTGAATGTGAAAACCTCTCCGTGCCTGTGTGCGCTTCCGCCAGCCATATCGCGTTCGGTTCCATACGCATGGAACCGGTGTTCATGATCCTCGCGGAATCAGCCGTGGAAGCGGCGGCGCTGGCGCTTAAAAACAATGCATCGTTGCAAGACGTGCCGTATAAAAGCCTTAAGGAAAAAATTCTGCAATCAGGCCAGATCGTCAACGTGCAGACGAAAAACAGTGGCCCGTCAAATCCCAACGATTGAGCTGGATTGGGAGCAACAGATGTTTGCGTGATATATGATAAGCATAAAACCGGCCTTGTATCCGTACCTGATGTAATTTTAAACCAGGCTACTCTTCGCCATTTCTAAAAGCTTCTCTAACTGGCCGACCCAATCGAGTAAAATATCTATTGAACGTACTCCATAATTGTCGTATATTTATGGTAGTATGTTCCAGAGAATCATAACTTATTCAAAATCAAACAGTTTCTTTTTGTTCGGTCCGAGAGGAACGGGTAAAACCACCCTTGTCCATAAACGATTCAGTCCGGACAATACACTCTTTATTGATTTGCTCAACCCCGAGGAAGAAAACACTTTTATTCTTCACCCAAAGGAACTTGAACAGCGAATCAACCAATTCGGTCCCCATCTTCAGAACGTTATAATTGATGAAGTCCAAAAAGCCCCAAAACTGCTTGATTGCGTTCATGGGCTCATCGAAAATCACAAGCCCCCCCTGCGCTTTGTCCTTACCGGATCCAGCAGCCGTAAACTAAAAAGAGGCGGTGCCAATCTTCTAGCGGGTCGCGCATTCGTGTACACACTGCATCCCCTGACCAGTGTGGAAATAGGTGAGGATTTCGACCTTGAAACTGCCCTGGCTTGGGGTACACTCCCGAAAATCTTCACGCTGCCAGGTGTTTCCGATAAAACCGATTTTCTTCGCGCCTATGCGCTCACGTATATTAAGGAGGAAATTTCAGCCGAGCAAGTAGTCCGAAAACTCGATCCTTTCCGCAGGTTCCTTGAAATCACCGCTCAGATGAATGGCAAGCCGGTCAATTTCTCCTCCATCGCCCGGGATACAGGGGTTGATATTAAAACCATCCAATCATATTTTGAAATACTTGAAGACACCTATACCGGTTTCCTGCTGAACGCCTATCATTCATCAAGCCGGAAAAGCCTCAGGTTTGCTCCCAAAGCGTACCTTTTTGATACGGGTGTAAAAAGAGCGCTGGAGCGCACTTTAAGCGGCGCATTGACTCCCGGAACTTACGCATACGGTGAGGCGTTCGAACATTTCATAATCCTTGAAATCAGACGGCTCGCTTCGCTCCGATATCCCGATTGGGAGTTCTCCTTCCTGAGAACCAAAGATGGCGTTGAAATAGACCTGATTATTGATCGTCCAGGTATGCCCATCGCGCTCATTGAGATAAAATCCGGCACAACAGTCACCGAACAGAATACGGCAACCTTGAACAGAGTACAATCGGAATTCCCAAAAGCGGAATCATACTGTTTAAGCCAGGATGTCTCGGCCAAAAAAATCGGTGCGGTCCATTGTCTTCACTGGCAGGAGGGATTAAAAAACCTTGGCCTCGCTTAGCGGTTATCTATTGTCACCTTACCTGCTTTTAACATATATTTCATTTGGTATGAAAATAACATGCTGGGGCTGCAGGGGTTCCCTCCCCACGCCGGGTTCCACTACGGTGAAATACGGCGGCAATACCACGTGTTTTCAAATCAATTCAAAAGACGGTCACCTGATCATCATTGACGCGGGATCGGGTATGCGCATGCTGGGCAATTATTTGCGCAAAAACGATCCCCGCCGCATCATCCACCTGCTCATCACCCATGCGCACTGGGACCACCTCATGGGCTTTCCCTTCTTCATGCCCGCCTACCTGAAGAACTACTCCATCAAGGTAAAGGGGTATATCGACGCACACCACAAACTCAAGGACATCATCGCGCACCAGTTTGAAAGTCCCTATTTTCCCGTTGATTTCAGGGTCCTCAAATCGCGCCTTGAATTCACCGAACTGAAGAAAAAAAAGTTTAAGATAGGCAATGTCTCAATCGAAACCATCAGGCTCAACCATCCCAATGGCGGTTTCGGGTTCAAATTCAGGGAAAACGGCAAGGCCTTTGTCTTTCTCACCGACAACGAACTCACCTACAACCATGGTTCAAAAATGAACCGGTGCGATTTTATCGAGTTCTGCCAAGACGCGGACCTGCTTATCCACGACGCCCAATACCTCGAAAGCGAATACAACCATTTCAACCGCGGCTGGGGCCACTCCACCTTTGGCGATGCCTTTGAATTGGGCCGCGACGCGGGCGTCCGCCGCCTGGGATTCTGCCATCACGACCAGGAGCGTAACGACCGCGACCTCGACGCCATCGAGAAAAAATACGCGCGCATCTCAGGCCGCATGAAGTGCTTTGTAGTCAAGGAACACGATACCTATACGGTCTGACCCCTCACTTATCAAAATCGAAAAGCAACCCTCCCCCTTTCTTGCCGTAGATTGTTATGGATCCGTTGCGGTCTGTGCGCAGCACAACAGCGTTGGTCTGCGCCAGGCGCGCGATCGCCTCGTCCGAAGGATGGCCGAAAGGATTGCCGGATCCAACTGAAACCACGGCCGCGTCGGGCGCCACCGCGGCAAGAAAGGCCGTTGACGAAGAAGTCTTTGATCCGTGGTGCGGCGCCTTCAGTATGGTTGCGGATAGCTCGCCGGGACAATCGAGCAAGCGTTTCTCCGACTCAAAATTGATGTCAGCGGCCATAAGCGCGGTACAGGTACCATTGCTGATGGAAAGCACCAGGGAGAGGGCGTTGCATGTGTCGCTCTCCGTTATGACCGCCGCCGTATCGGGCCACAGGCACGTTACACGCTGTGACACGCCGCCGGGCGCCTGCCGTCCCCTGAACATGACAATGGTGTCAATACCCAGGGTATCGGCCACAAGCCGTACAAATGCCGCGTACGCTTTGTCTCCCGGCCAGGTGCCTCGCGCCGAAAGCCATACGCGCTCCACGGTGAATTGACGGCAGACCAATCCCGCGTTGCCGTAATGGTCCTCGTGCGCATGGGTAACCGCCAGGTCGTTAATGACGTGAATATTCCGGTTTGTCAGAATGGTGTCAATACCGCTTCCATACGAACCCGCATCGATGAGCAAGGTTGTGCTGTCGGAAAAACGCACCAGCGCAGCGTCACCCTGGCCCACATCGCAAAAGGTGATGGAAAAACGCGGTTCTTGGTCCGGAACACTGACCGGAGAACACGATACAAAAACAAGACAAAACCCAAGGGCGCACACCCAGTTCATGGCCTGCTCCCTGCGGGCAGGGCCATAATAAGGGAAAGGCCCATGGCTGCTGGTGAAAAAAGCGGCTCATCCGCGCCAAACGACAGCACGCCAAAGGCCTTGAGGTGTCCTGCTTTTCCGACTGACATGCTTTCTTCGAGAGAAAACGCGCCTTCGAATGTATGGCCCTTTCCGGAACGGGAGCTGATGAACAGGCATTCGGGCGACAACGCAATGCCCCGGCCCGCGGGAAATGTGCAGCACACGCGCGCGGATACACGTTGCGCGTCTCCCGCATCAGCGTACCGCGCGCCAGCCTCAAGGCTGCCGCCATTGATAAATCGCTTTGCGTACAGCCCCGATGCGTAGGGACTGTCCGAGGAGTTGGTGTCTGTACGCACTGATGTAATTCCCTGAATGCCGGTAAGGGTATATGAGGCTCCACTGCCAGTCCATTCCTCGCGCCATTCAAGACAATACCTGTTTTCCCTGGACAGGCTGGAACGGGCGGCAGTGGCGGCTGGCCCAAAGGAAAGGCCACGTGCCTCCCATGTGGCCCACATTTTTGCATACTGTTCACTGGTACGCGCACCCGTAATCAGAGCTGAATCAGTTTCATTATATGCATACACCGACCGCCGGGAAAAGGCGGACTGGCCCCTGCCTGCGGGATTGCAATAGCCGGCGCCATAGGCGGCATAGCCCAGGCCAGCCCCAAGCCTGCCCGACCGCTGGGAGGCGTCGATACTGATCGCCGCACCGCTGTCCGCGTACGAGACCTCGGCGTCCACCCTACCCTGACCGGTGCGCGCGCCGCCATACGCGCCAACAGCCGCCATGTCAATATTGCCGTTTCCCTGGCCTGGCAGCCGCATGCCCGCCACCGCGATGCCCGCATAGGCGGCGCCCTGTCTGATATCGCATCCGCCGCCGGCAAGACCAGCCAGACGGCCGGCAGCAGTCCGTTCACGCGCAGCCGAAACAAAGGCAAAAGGCGCGCAGCGCTGTAATGACAAAGACAGGGAAAGACCGTTGAACTCCGTTGTACGGGGAAAAAGGGCGCTTTCCGGAAAATCGCGCGCATAGGCCTGGTTCGAAAAGAGCTGGGGCGCGCCGCCAAGGGTGATGCCGCGACCCTTGCGCAGGCTGAAATTGCCCAAAGTTGCGCGCAGCCCGGTACAGGCCGGTGAAACGGCAATGGACCGCGATTGAAAATACCCGTTGCCAAAGGCGTCAGAACGCTGCTCCGCGGAAAATGAGACTCCAGCCGCCTGCGCAAAAACGCCAAGCCCGTGCTCCTTCTCGAACATGGTCAGAGTGTCATCAAGGTTGCGGGAAAAATCATACGCCACCCGTACGGCGGCCGGCGTGCCTTCGTCCGGCGATAGGACAAAGGGCGCTATCTTTACGCGCAGGCCGCGGGGGATTGACTCCCAGTCAACGGCCGCGGAACCGCACGCGTTTTCGAGCAGTGAAAGTTCCTCCTGCGACACGCCCGGCACCAGCGCCAGTCCATCGAGTGAAACGCACAGGCCGCGCCTGTTTTCGCACATATCATACAGTATGGCATAGGCGTTTCCGTCAAGGTATCCTTCGCGGTAAAGCCAGTACAGGCCACCCTTCGAGTCGATGCGCTGCGCATCTACCTGGAGCGCACCGCACCCAAGTAGCGCGCATATGATGAATAATCGGCAATACTGCACGGCGTCAAAATATTAAAAATGTTCCATTTATAGCGCAACAAAGTTATTTTTTATTCTCATGCAGACTCGCATATCATCATTTTTTTCCGGAATCGGTGTTCTCGCGCTTGTGCTGCTTGCCTGCATGGTCCTCGACCAGATCGCTTTCCAGGTCTACACCGGTTTCATCAAGAAACCCGGCTCCCTGAAATACTCCATGGCCGACCTCAAGAAGGCCTATCCCGGCCTCAACGAACAGGAGATCACCAGACTGCTCACCGAAACCTGGACCCGGCAATTCAAATATTTCCCCTATACCCAGTTCCTTGAAAAAGAGTACTCGGGCAGGTACGTAAATGTGGATGCGCACGGCATCAGGTCTGGCAGGCAAAAAACCATCTGGCCTCCCGATACCGCAAAGACAAACGTCTTCGTTTTTGGCGGGTCAACAACTTTCGGCTGCGGTGTCGCCGATACGCAGACCATCCCCTCGTACATAGGCGATGTGCTGGGCCCTTCCTGCGCGGTCTACAACCTCGGATGCGGCCATTATTTCGACACACAGGAGCGGATCAGGTTCGAGCAACTCGTGTACGGCGGATTCCGGCCCGACATCGCAGTTTTTATCGATGGCATCAACATGTTCGACAAAGTCGCGGAAGGGCCCCGGTTCACGAAAACGCTGAACGCGCACTTTGAGAACAGCGTCGAGAGCCTGCTTGCCTTCCTGCTCCAGCAGAGTTTCGTCACGTACTCCTTCACTTCGCTCAAGAAACACTTCACCAACACCACTGTAGGCAGCGAACTCGAGGAATATGGCGATGGGCCGGCATGCGTAGAGCGGTACGAGACAAACATCGCGGCCATCGAACGGACGGCCCGGTCCTACGGAATCAAAACGTTCTTGTCCTGCAGCCATCGCCTCTCTACCTGCACGATTATTCAACCGACCCGTTCATCCGTTTCGACCCGAACAAGGCGTCGCCATACAAGGACGGCTACGAACTTCTTAAAAATAAAATTGCGGACAGTATGTTCTCCGCTCCCCCGGGCTTCATCGATCTCTCCGGTATCCAGGAAAAAAGGTCTGACCTGTTATACGTGGACGCGGTCCACTACGCCAGCCGCTTCTGCAGGGAAATCGCGGATTCAATCTGCGCGCAGATCGCCATGGCGCAGCACTGAGCGCGCGGCCAGGCCCTTTTTATAAAAACAACTCCAGAAACCGTTCCTCTTCATTTTCCCAGCGCATATCGCGCGCCATGGCAAGTGCGTGCGTGCGATATTCGGCCAAGTGCGCGGACGATACAAGCAGATCATTGAGCGCCCGCGCAATGGCGTCTGGATGGGGCGCTTCGATATAGACGCCAAACCGGTAGCGGCCATTCACCTTCTCAATCTCGGGAAGCCGGCTGACAGCCATGGGAAGCCCGGCCATGGCATAGTCAAAAATCTTATTGGGAAGCGCATTGGCGAAACTGGCGCCGTCAGCGGCTCCAGTGAACACGCCAACATCGGCCGAGCACAGCAGACCGTGCAATTCCGTAAAGGGAACCGGCGGCAGCCAGGATACCCGCTGCGCGCGATTATTATCTCTCAGCGCCTTGCGTACTCGCGGCGCTTCGGGACCATCACCGATAATGACCAGGTGGGCGCGGGAGACCGCGTCCATGGCGCACACCAGTTCATGCACACCGCCCGACCTGAGCAGCGATCCCTGGAAAACAATGATTGGCATGTCCCCGGACACGCCGCATTGTTCGCGAAGGGCGTTGTTCGGCGCATACGGTTTATACAGAGGAAGATTGCGCACCACCACAGGAGCAAGACAGTTGTATTTCCGCGCAAGATCGCTGCGATCTGATTCGCATACCGTGATTGAACGCACGACATGGCGCACGGAAAAGCCCTCAAGCAGCCGCCATACGGCCTTCTTGAAAGGCGAACGATGCACATCAGGGAGTTCCGTGTACAGCTCGCGCGAATCGTACACTACTGACCCGCCCCGCAGCAGGGACGCGCACACACACGGGAAAAGCGCGGGCAAATCGCAGGCAAGATAAAAGGCCGGACGCGCGTGCAAAGCCATGAAAAAAAGACGGATCATATACAGGGCGAAAAAGAGAACGCCAGGAAGACGGGAGCGTGAAAGCCGTATCAGGCTGATTGAAAGACCCGCCCAATGCCCAAGCGCCGGTACCTTTTCCGGGTCAGCGTACGATACAACCCGAACGTCACAACCCTGCCGAACCAGGGACCTCGCCTGCCGGTACAAACGGTACTCGGTGGTCAGGTCGGAAATACATGCGGCAAAAACAGTGGTCTTCATCTGCGCGTCAGAAAGGCCTTTGCCTTTGCGATCTCTTCCTTGTCAAAAAACCGGACCGCATACAGAAGGGGGACAAAGGCCGCAACGCCGATGATACGGACCAGGGTGCTTCCAAGAACGAGCGCTGGCACATAAACCAGGGCGGTAAGCAAGGCCAGGGTGGCAATGCGGCGCCACTCATAAGGTATAAAATAAAGTTTCATGGAAATTGGATACAGTATGGCGGCCATGGCCATGTAAGAAATCAGGGTGACAATGGCCGCGCCCATGATACCAAAGCGCGGAATAGCGAAAAGATTGCACCCCACGTTGATGATCGCGCCCGCGCAGGTAATAAGCGGAATGTACCGGGTCTTCTCGCGCGCATATATGCCCACGATGAAATTGGAATAGATGCCGCAAAAAAGATAGGCCAGCAGCAGCACCGGGATAACCGGCAGGCCGGCCGCGTATTTCGCGCCCACTAGGGTAAAGTTCCTGAAACCAAGGCCCGCGATCTCCCGGTAAAAAAGCCCTACTGTCAAAAACACAAGGGTAGTTACAAACACATAATAGGTGAAGACCCGCGAAAACATGCGCGCCCCTGATTCGTCCTTCATGTGCGTAAGAAAAAACGGGGTCCAGGCGGTCTGAAAGGCGTAGACAACCAGGAACATGATGACCCCGAGCTTTGCCGCGGCGCTGTAGAGCCCCACCTGTTCAGCGCCCAGCATGCGATTGACAAGAATGCGATCGATAAGGTCGATGATAATGACAAAAACAACGTTGGGGATATAAGGCAGCCCAAAGCCAATCATGCGCTTCATGAGGCTGCCGGGAGCGCTGCGCCGCAGATTTTTGGCATAGAGCGGTATGAACACGCCTACCACCAGGCACGAGGCCAGGGTGTTTGCCTGGAGCACGGACACGACCGTGGTATTGTGCCGCAGATAAATAAGGTAAAAACAGGTGGAAAAATGGATGGTGACGTGCACAATTTTCATGATAATGAACGACAGTGGCCGCTTGTCGGACTGGAGCAACGTATAGGGCGCGACTGTAAGCGCGTCAAAAACCAGGATGGCAAGCATATACCCGTACGCGCCGGGCGCGTCGAGTCCCATGACGCCCAGCAGAAATCCCGCGGAGAGCTTAAGTACAAAGAACCAGAAGATGCTGGCCGCGACTATCCAAGCGACTCCCGCGGTAAAGGCCGCATCGCGGCTGGTTTCGTCTTTGACACGGTAGCGCATGATGGCCTGGCGCATGCCGCACATGAAAAAGACTTCGGCAATGCCTATGAAGGTCTGGATGACCCCCAGCTTCCCGAACTCCGAGGGCGCCATGCTGTTGGTGAGCAGGGGCAGCAGCATGAAATTGATGCCGCGAGAAATAAAACCGCCAAGGCCATAGATGACCGAGTCGGATAAAAGGGACCTGATTTTCTGGAACATTTATCGGATAATCGCCAGTTTCCCGGTCCGGACCTGCTTATCAGGCGCCGTGAACCGGTAAATATATATTCCTGTGCGTACGTATGTCCCGCCCGGGTTTTTCGTGTCCCACTGACAGCTGGACTGGTGGCTGGGCAGCGCCTTCTGGAACACCAGCTCGCCCGCCAGCGTGAAGACCACGATGGACGCGCCGTTCACGCGGGTATTGAAAAAAACAGGGCGGACGCCCCGGCAGAGCACCGGGTAGGCGTATCCAGATTCGACCGCGTCGGTAAGCCGCACGCCTGATTCGAATTCCTGGAGCCCGTTTTCGAACCCCAGAAACACCTTCCCTGTGCTGCGGTGCACAGCGACTGAAAACACCCGGTCGTACATAAGGCCCTTTGACTTGTCGTAGGAATCAATAAGAATGCCGCTCCGGTCCACATCGCCCACGTCCACGGCGCTGGTCGGATACCGTGCCGTGGCATAGTGGAGCATCTTTACCCCGTATTCGTCCGTGGCTATCCAAATATTGTTCAGTGAATCAAAATCAAAGTCATTGATGCCCACGTCAGGCAGGAAATACCGCCAGAGCCCGTCCACGTTGCTATATATCTTTGTACCGCTCAACGGAGGATAATAGTCCTTTCCTTCGGCGTAATAATATAGTCCCGATGTGGTGCTTATCCATATATCACCGTAAAGGTCGGTCTTGACCTTTTTCGCCGTCTTGTTGGCAAGGTACGACTGCAGGCCCCTTTTAGATTCGGGCAGCCCCTTGGTGGACGCTGACTGTATGCACAGATTCTTGTATGTCGAAAGGTTATCAAAAATCAGGGAATCGCGTGTGCTCAGTTCGCGGCGCAGGCCGAACGCGTCAATATCGCCCCTTCCCTGGGCGATAGCCCAGATATTTCCCGCGCCGTCCACGGCCAGGCTGTTGTAGTGGCCGTCGGCCTGAAGCCGGTTGCGCGTGTCCACGCGGCAAAGCTGTTTAAACCCGCCCGTGGCGCCCGAGTAATCGGTCATATTGACCATGTATCCCTGGTAGGACCTCTGTCCGTCAAGGGACTGGTCCCGGTACACCCTGATGCCTCCGGGATTGGTCCATTTGCCGCTGATGTATTCGTTCTCAGACTGCGAGAAGTAAAAATTGCCGGCCGCGTCAAAGCACAGTGCGGTGGGAGTAAAGGCCGTGACCCAGGAATAGATTTCCGGATTCGGCGCGTTCATATAGATGCTCGGGTGCATATAGTTTACCGGCCCAAACTGCTGCCTGAACTCCCAGATTGCGGGCCCATAGGTCCGGTTGCCCAGCGTCGTTTCTTCCGTGAGAAAGGGGTTGTCAATAGAGATAAAACCATGGTGCCAGGTGTCTGTGCAGAACGAGGCGAAAATACGGTTATTTTTATCAACCACAAACGCGTTCATGCCCGCAATGGTAGTGGGGTCGTATCCAGCGAAAATATGGGTCCATTTGTGTCCATCAAATTTCAGGATCCCCATGCTCTTCTCTTTGTTCGCCCATGAGTCGCCGGGAATGTCCGTATTGTTCGCGTACACATTGCCGTACTGATCAACCGCAATGGACCTAATGAGGCTGAATGTTTGTTCATCGCCGTTCCAGAACCAGCCCTGGCTCAGCGGCGCAAAGGGCATGAAGAGGCCCCGTCCCTTTGTGCCAACGTAAAACCGCCCCCGGTTGTCCACGGCAAGGGAGGTGTAGGCTGACACGCCCACATGGTCCTTTGAGAAACCGTAAATTTTTCCAGCGGTGATGGTGTCGTACCTGAATCCATCATTGATGATAGTGATCCACGCTGAATCATTGGTGTAGGAAACAGCGTAAACAGCGCCAGAATCGTCGGTGAAAAGATCGGCGCACACGCGGCCAGCAATGGCATTTCCCTGCAGGTAGAAATGGTCATATCCCACAGTGTCCCACTCACCCGGCGCTGTTTCAACACGATACGCGAAATCTCCCTGGTTGGCATTAGTGGTCCAGAGTGATGGGTCGTTCAGATTGAAAGTGCTGTTTGACCGCACCATGGGTTGTGTCCAGTTGAGCTTGAGTTTTGCCCAGAAGAGCCGTGTGAGCGCATATATGGTGTCCTGGCGGACAAAAACATCGCGGACCGGGGTTTTGTCCTGCACCAGCACCTTGATCGAATATCCGTTGGTGTCGGTCCCGAACTGCCTGAACGAGGGCTCGACAATGGCGCCTCCGGCTTCGGAAAAAAGCCCCAGTCCCTCGTTTGTGGCAATAAGCAGGGTACCTTTGTATACATGCAGTTTGTTGAAGACAATGTCTTTTTGGCTTTTAAAGTCCGTATAAACGCGGAATTGACCCTTGTCGAAAACCGTGATGTTGCCGCCATCCATGCCCATATAGAGTTTGCCGTTCTGTTTGTCCACGGCAAGCTTGGCAATACCAGTCCCGCCAATGCCGTCAGTCAGCGAATATGTTGTCTCGCTCCCGTCAGCCACGTCAATGCACAACAGGCCTCCGGCCGTTGCCGCGTACAGGGTCCCGCGCGAATAGACCGCATCGCGCACTTCCGCCATGGATGTGTGCACATGCCATTGTCCGTCAATGGCAAAAAGCGGTACAACACATACTGCCGCAAATAGAATCAGAATAAGGTTTTTCATTACCCTAATAAAATACAAACTTGCAGAGCCCGGAGGCGAAGGGTCGGTATGCACAGAGAGAGACTACATACCAAAGATAATGAGTATTGTCCCTTCACTCTCCAGCCCGCTCCTCTCTCCCATTGCTTTCCCTTCCCGCTATTGGGTATTTTCATAGTAAAATTTACCTATGAAAGAAACCATCCAGGATCTGTCCGATAAGCTCAAAGATCTGTACGCCATCCTGAAAATCGAGGAGCGCACGGCAAAAGTCGCTGAACTCGAAAAACAGAGCATGGCGTCCGATTTCTGGAACTCCCAGGAGCGCGCCCAGAAAGTGCTCAAGGCCATCAAAATTGAAAAGAAATGGCTCAACGACTATGCCGCTGCCGGAAAGACCATTGCCGACGCCACTCTCTTTCTCGAAATGCTCAACGAAGGCGACGATCCTGAGACGCGCGCCGAACTCGAGCGCTCCCTTAAAACCGCGGGCGCGCAGGTCGAGGCGCTGCAGCTTGCCAAAATGCTTGGCGGTGAAGACGACGCGTGCGACGCCATCTTTGAAATCAACGCGGGCGCAGGCGGCACCGAGGCCCAGGACTGGGCCAGCATGCTCCTGCGCATGTACACCCGCTATTGCGAGCGCAGGGGGTTCGAGGCCCAGCTGGTCGATGTCCAACCCGGCGAAGAAGCGGGCATAAAAAGCGCAGTGCTCGAAGTCAAAGGCGATTTCGCGTTCGGCTATCTCAAAGCCGAGGTGGGCGTGCACCGGCTGGTGCGCATCTCCCCCTACGATTCAAACGCCCGGCGCCATACCTCCTTTGCTTCAGCCTATGTCATTCCAATCCAGGAGGAAGTCGACTTAAAAATCGAGGAAATGGACATTCGCGTCGACACCTACCGTTCGGGCGGCGCGGGTGGCCAGCACGTGAACAAGACCGATTCAGCCGTGCGCATGACCCACATTCCTACGGGAATCGTGGCGCAGAGCCAAACCGAACGCTCACAGCTGAAAAACCGTGACAGCTGCTTCAAACTCCTCAAGGTGCGCGTGTTCCAGCACTTTCGCGAACAGCAGGAAAAAGAGCGCGATAAAAAATCGTTCGAGAAAAAAAAGATCGAATGGGGCAGCCAGATACGCTCCTATGTCCTGCACCCCTACAACTTGGTTAAAGACCTGCGCACCGATGTTGAAACATCAAACACCTCGGCGGTGCTCGACGGTGACCTTGATGATTTCATCAGGTCCTTCCTGCTGAAATTCTAGGGCCGCGCGTCACGGCTGTCCGCGGAGCCTCTGCATGACCGAATCGGCGAAAAAAAACCTTCCCTTGTTCCTGACGGCGTGCCTTTTTACGCTGTCGCGCCTCCTTTTCCTGTCCGCAACCCCCTACGAATGGGATTCAGTAAACTATGCCCTTGCCTTGGACAACTTCTCCATTCCCGACAGCCTGCCCCACCCACCCGGCTACATTTTCTATGTGCTCGCGGGCCGGTTCTTCGCCCTCTTCACCGGCGACCCTGTGCGCGCCCTGGTCGCGGTGAACATAGTTGCCGGTCTTGTCACCCTGGTCTTCATCTACCGCACGTGCAGGCTCTCGGGTTCGCGCCGCGCGGGAACGGTTGCCGCGCTCCTTTTTACTTTGA
>Ga0156787_1128_pt5 | contig 19800 bp, 9 predicted proteins | sample RifOxyD3_FD_110736 | JGI IMG/M metagenome (GOLD analysis project Ga0156787, IMG submission 110736) | Candidatus Raymondbacteria bacterium RIFOXYD12_FULL_49_13
TCGCGATATAGGGTGAGTACCAGAGAATCAACAAACCCAAGCGAATCGACGGCTGAAATAACGACCCTGTTCGACCCTTGGATTGGCAGGGTTACGGTATCATCATAGACTGCTGTGTCGTTTAGATAAGAAAATAGCGCAGGTTCATACTGAATATACAGCGCCCGCATGTTTTCATCATATATTTTTCCCTGCAGTCTTGCTGAAACCGTGTTGATTGTGGCAAAATCCTGAGGAGTTTGGTGGATAATATCAGGTGCATGACCAATGACAATGGAAACCAGGACAGTATCGCGGTTTCCATGCACATCCTGCGCCACCACACGTATATGATATGCTGCATCTTCGCCACGCACGCCAATAAGTCCTGAGAAATTGTTCTGCGCATCAACAGTCGCGCCAGCTGACATAAGCTGGCTGGTGATGACACAGCTTGTTATGGGATCACCTGATACAATGCTTCCTGAAACAGGTATATCCCAGATATCGAGATTGCTCTCGTATTTATCACCATTTGCAGGCAGAACAACGGTAACTATTGGCCTTATCGTGTCTCGCGAAACATGAAAGGCCTTGAACGCTGGTTTATTCTGGATCTTTGAAAACGCCTTGATGGTAATCTGATTATCGCCTGGTTCAAGAGCCAGGGTATGGCTGAATGCAGTACTGTCGAAATATACGGTCGTGTTCTTTACCGTATCATCGTTCACAAGAACAGAGACTGAGCTTGAATTTACCCATCCCTTCACTATGGTGGAGGCCTGGTTTGTGGCATTCTGATCAGCATGAGAGGTAACGAAAATCGCCAATCCGGCTTCAGGATGGATCATCTTGAATACCTGTTCATAATCAGTCTGGTTGCCGGCTGAATCCGTTGCTGATGCCAAGAGCACATATAAACCCTCACGCGTAATCTGTTTTCCGGAAACAGGAAAGTGCCTGCCGTTTAATGTCGCGCTTACACGCTTCAAACGCGCATCAATGGCAATGACTGCCGGAACAATGCTCTTTGCATACGTATAGGGGATATAATCACCCGCATATGTCCACAAAATTGACTGGTCAGGCGGCAGATCGTGAACTTTTATTTTTGGCGGGGTAATATCAATGGTAAACCTGATAATAGTATCTGCAATAATCGAATCCCGTATTATTTTTGCCTCAAGCCTATAGTCTTTTTCCTCCCAGAATTGCTGACCTTGCACCAATGGTTGGCCATTGACTATTGCCACGCAGCTGTCAGAGGCAAGCGCATGATCGAACAAAACTACTGGCCGGACTATCTCGTTAGCATATCGTCGCACACCCTGGATTCTGATTTTTGGCGTTAGCAAATCACGCGCCTCGAGATATCCCATCTGGCGCTGCTTGCGTATAATTGATGTTGGCCCATTGAAAGAATAGACCACGCGACCCTCTGGAGCGTGCTCAATGTACATAAAGTCATACAAAAGCGTCTCCCGATCCTTTAATCCGGTTTTCCCAAGGCGCGTAAGAGGAATTCGGCACCCATACCACGTCGTATTGCTAACTGTTCCTACCTTGCACTGAACGCCTTTGCACGCTTCAATAAAACTGAGGCGTTGTGACGTATCCATTGGATTGGCCAGAAAAAAGCAGAGCGAATCATTTTTCCGCGCAGCTCCCGTAACACTGAACAGAAGAAAAAGATCTTGTCCAAAATAACCAGCTTTTACGATGCAGGAAAACCCGGGCCGTGATGAGCCAATTTTTCTATCACGATTGGTCAGGGTTTTGCCAGGAAGGAGGGTCCATTCTCGAAAATCGCCACCAAAGGCCGGAGCTTCATTTAAAGCAAATGCATATGCAGTTTTAAAACCCAATCCGCGTTCCCTGCCAAAGGCACCTATGATCCCGCTATTCTCACCACGCCGGAGGCAGGGCGAAGCAGATTCAAGGTAAAAGTTCTCATGCTCAGGGTCTACCAGGCGTGGATTGGTCGTTATATTCTCTGGAATATCGCAGGGTATAGTTGCGGCCGATCCATAGGTCACGTTGTGAGAATATGTGATCAACGCCTTTCCTGTTTGAGCAAGGTCCATGCGCGACCTGTAAAAAAGCGTGTTGCGAATACAAAGTCGCGCTTTTCCCGGAACATAGAGCCCCATGCCATTATACGCGCATGTAATGCCATTCACCTGCAAAGAACAAGTGCCTGGTATGGCAATACCAATCGCATTACCATTAAAAAGTGTGTGCACCACAGTGTATACGGCTTCTGCGTTGGCTTCAATGCCCTTTTCACACCCTGTTATGCGCATGCTATCCAATACACAATTGCCAGCGCCCATGGTAATACCCGTCTTGCCCGGAGCGCGTACATGCAGTCCTGAAATCAGTCCCCCGTCTTGGGCCGTAAGAGTTCCATCGAACTTTGAGATAAGTTTATCAGCATCTCTAAGCGAGAAATCATCTGAACAACCGCCGAATATATTAAACGTTTTTTTCAGTGTAATATCTCCGGTGTATATTCCAGCTGTTACAAGGATACAATCATGCTGTTGTGCCAGAGCAACACCTTTTCCCAGGGTTTTAACTGGACTTTTAATGCTGTTCACCTTATTGGCGTCATTACCACGCGTGGCTGACACAAATAAAGTATCTCCCCAGAATTCATAGAATCCAATATCAGGCGCTCTTCCATACCACTCCCCTGTTTCCGGCCGCGCACACGCGTCAATAAGCGGCGACACGCGCGTAAGAGAATAATCAGGTGCTATTAAAGGATCACCAGAAACGACAATCCCCGAGGCCTTCCATGTCTTTGCAGCGCAGTGGTCAAAAACGGATATACGCTCAGGCTGGACTGATAAAAAAAGCGTATTAAAAGCAGCGTGTGTTGAAGCAGTATCCGGATTCAATTTATCAGCAAACGTGCAATGCACATATTCAGCAGTGCTGGCTTTCAGGTCCACTGATCCGGTGAAAAGTACACGCTCAAAGGCCACGCACGCTGATTCAACCGCACAAGTGCTCGAAAGTACCACTCCCAGAATACTGCACGACGATTTAATGGAAAAGTCACCCGCAAAGATGGTGCGCTGCTTCCAGGGTATCCACGAACCATTGTTTGGATTGAATCCACCCAATATGGTCAGATTCTTTTTAATTTGAACAGCACCAGGATAGGTACCAGCTGCTATTTTTATAGTATCGCCTGAAAAAGCCTCTGAGTCTGCCTCGTAAAATGATCTTAGGGCTGTTTTCCAACTCCTGCCATTGCCGCCCAGAGGTGCGTCAGACTTTACATAGATAACCCTGCCTTTGCGTGGTACAACCGCATATGCTGACCAGTGATCCACCTCTGCGGCAATCTGCATCATGGCTTTGCCGTCAGTTCGTTCACCCCAGGTCTTAAAAGCCAATTGACCAGGCAACTGGTCTGTGCGTTCCCCCGTATCGTTAGTAGCATAATAGGTTGTCACACTGTTCTCGACAATATCCATCTCTCCCCTGCCATTTAAGGTATAGAGGTTGAAATTCTTATCGAGCCACCCGTTTATCTTTGCTTCGTTGTAGGTAAAATTAACCGTGAGCTTTGGCCGTTGCTTTTTGAATTCAATAGGTGAAGGCTGAATCTCCATAATTGGCCCAACTGGCGTCAAATTTGGCATATGCAGTAAAGTAAGGTCTTCAAGGGTACGGGCGGTCATGGAAACAACAGCAGGCTGCTGCCACGAAGCAACCTCTGCACCAGGAATATCGAGCCTGGCACGCGAATGGGTGGAATAGAGGGATGCGTCAGCACTGTCCACCAATTGGCCCACCAACAAAGTCTGCTGCGCCTGGTAGATACTGCCCCCTTTTTTGACCTGCAATACCAGGGTATTGCAGCCATTGAGACTTGATACGTCCCAATAGCCCAGGGTACGCTTTTTATTGGCCCGAGTATTAAACGCAGAATCGCCAACCACGGGCAATAGTTTTTTCCAGCCGTTTTTATCGCGTGCCATAAGCGTGTACGAACCACCCTTGGCAATGCCATTGACTGCCACTATTTTTCTTGGAACAAAGACATTGTCTTTGAGCCTGACCGTGAAACAGTCAAGTGCGTCGTTTTCAGATCCAGTGCCTTGTTTTGAACTTATGGAAGAGACAATCAGGTCTTTGTTCGGTTCGCCATTCATATAGCGCAGGGAAACGTCCCACGCATCAATGGCGATTTTAGCATTGTCTGAAAACCCTGCGCCAGGCGTATAAAAGAACGACTGCGTTGAATCGCTTCGCAAATCCTTGGGATACCCTGATGAAAAAGAGACTGTATTGGCAGTGGCAAACCCGTTTTTGTTAAACGCCACTGGATCGCTAATTATATACCCGGTCGCGCTTTCGTCAATTTCCAGGTTCTTGTTGTTATCCAGAGAATCATTGAAATCCTCGTTTGACCGTGCCAATTGAGGATCGTACGATGTGCTCCAGTTTGGGCCAAAATCCTTTGGGGTAAAGATTATCTTTATGGGACTTTGATCGCTTTCGCGCTCTTCACGATACGCCAAGGGTATATTTCCCGCATTGTACGATTCAATCGTTCCATAGGGCGACACATTGTTACCATATAATTTGGGATTTTGATCAACAACATATTCGTATTGGAACCTGTTGAAATCATCGAGCTTGATTACACCAGTTTTTCGAACCGTGGCATTTTGGTCTAATGCGTTCAGGTGTGAAATGATGGTTGCCAGGGATTCTGGACCAGGATTCATATATACCGGATCAATGTCGCCATCGCTGTTGCGGTCCAGGCCATCATGTATGCCATAGCGTACACCAGCGCCAAAAGGAGGAATAAATGTCTGGTCATATCCAAATCCAGCTGGCTGCATGTGCAGCAGCTTCTCATTGCTGTTATTTATTGCTTCAAGCGCCAAAGGAGTGAGCGGCCATTGGATGGTCTCGGTCGCGGTTGTGGCTGCAGGGTCGCGGCACCAAACCATGAGGCAGCGCTTGCCATTGTCGCCCTCAACACGGAATTTTTTGACCGAGGCAAATGTATTGTCCTTTGTAAGCACTGATCGATCTACATATGAAGTAACGTCAGTGGCTTTGATTTCTCTATAATCCCCTTTTTTCTCACCTCCTGAATCACAATAGGCCCATGCAAAAGAGCCATATTTTCCATTGTCCGGATTGCCACAGAGTTTAAATTCCCAGAAGGGATTTACTACCGAAGCATTGGAGTCACCTTCAAGTCCTGAGAAATAAAAGGGAAAATAGGGCTGCCTATTATTTTTTAGGAATGAAAAATCAAAGGCCTGGGCATGAATGTCGCTGATCCATTTGATCTGGTCTTCGCTTATATTGTTATTGCCCGATGCAATGGAATAGAGTTTGTTGTCAGCACCCTCTTTGAAATCATTGTCAAACCCGTCTTTGGCTATTACGCCATCGCCAGTGCTGTAAAAAATCGAATTGTCGCTGTCCCACGTTGCATACCGGTTGACCAGGGAATTGAAACCATGCCGGGTAAAATCCGGGTCCCAGATATCAGGATTTGTCCCAAATTCTATGTTATAAACAAGGTCAAAAAAGTGGCTCCACCAGCTTGGGTGCCTGCGCATTGTTGAAACAATACGCACATAAAACTGGCTATAATCCGACCCTGTAATAGCTGTATAATCTTCTCGCTGATTAACGTCTATTTTGCTATAGGTCAGCGAATCAATAAAACTATCATCGAATTTATTTTTATAAACTGTATGTAAAGGACTTGATTTGAAATCCCCTCCTCGCAAAGCATTATCGCAATTTATATTCACCACTTCCCAGGCATATTCATTCCACGTTTCAACGTTTTCACGACCATTAAAATTCTCAGGTAAAAAATAGACCCAAAGTCTTGGCAATCCTTCACCATGATAAAACGTCTTGTCTCTACCCATGCTCACCCGTTTGCTGAATGCCGAAAAGGTAAAACCATGGGTCCGGCTATCTTTGGTGTCTGTAAAATGCAGTTTATCCGTATGCTGGGTAGTTGCATATGTTTCACCATACGAATGAAACGCTCCAGCTGTTTTAGGATTTCTATCTTTATACCAGGTTTCACGCTGAAACCATCCGCACTCCAGATACATGCGAACCTGATAATTGAGTTTCTTAAAACCCCTGCGCGCTTTTATGGTAAAACGCTCAAAACCATGGGGCTGCACTGCCTGTTGTCCCGCAAGTCTGGTATCAAAGGTAAAAGGGATATCGGCGTATGACTTTCCCTCTCCTTTTGCCATCCATCTATAATCGCTCTTGCCATTTACCACAGGCGCAGCACTAGCGCCATCGTATTGGATCGAAGTATCGCCCACAACATCAAGCATGGCAATTGTTGGGTCTGTTTTTACCTGGATTCTTCTGAGCCTGAACGTATCACTGGTGTCTGAAACAGATACTCCCCCCTGCACAGCCTCAAGCACAAACCTATAAAGGCCGTCTCGCACCAGTTCATTGTTATTTGCATTAAAATTCCAGTTAACCGCATAGGGTTCAGCAGCACTCCCCCGCCCAAGATACGATGAATCACAAAAAAGCGTATATATCATGCCTTCCGCATCAATAACCCTGCACGAAACACGGCACTCTGATACAGGCCGAAAAGAAACAGTCACTTCCCTGAAAGAAGTCGATATGTCCACCTCAAAGAGCGTGTCTGAAAGGCCTGCAATTGAAATACCAAAGGGAAAATTAAAAAAAACCTTTTTTGTGTCTTCGGCAAAGCCAAAGCCGTTCTTGCCCGTTGCCATGACAGCTATGGTAAAAGTATCAGGCGCTGGGAAAAACCCATATTTGTTTTTCCCATTCCAGGTAAATAAGCCTTTGCCTGCCCCGCCACTCAGACTGAAAAGAGACGTTTTTACGGGTTTTAGACTCTTGCCTGTAAAAACCCAGTCCTGTGAAATAGCTGGCTCTGTTGAAATCGTAAAAGCAGCATGTGAAGCGCTGGATGAAAACACAATTTCATCGCTGGCTGCCGATTCCCACGAGATAATTGAAATACCAGAATCGCTCGAAGCGCTTCTTGAAAACTGTATGGCTGAACTCTCTTTTTCCAGGGCCATTGCACCTTTAAGGCTTACCATGCCTTTAAACACACGGTTTGTGCCAGCATTGTTCCATCGTATATGCCAGGTATCGTTGGTTCGATAGATAAAATATCCCAGCCTGTTAAAATTTGTTGGAGCGCCTTCAGCAGTATTATCACCGGAAATATCTTTGAACACAGTATCAGCTGTCACGCGGCCCTTGCTGTCACGAAGCTCAAGGGTAATATCGTACAGTTTATCGCTATTGTCCGAGAAATCATATGATATATCGCATTTTCTACCCTCGCGCATGTCTATGCTTTTTTCCCGCGGTTGTTTGAGGGAAATAACAGGATTGCCGGAAAGTTGGAGCGAAGCATCGTTGTATACATAGTAGAGGACCGTATCAGCAGCCCAATGGCCTGCGTTTTCTTTCAGTGCGAGAGGATCACCAGTTATCTCAGGATGATAAAACCTGTCAAAAACCAAAAGCCGTACCAGGTAATATCCCTGTCTTGTTGTACTGCTTGCTGTGGTGTTCCAATATCCAAGGACCGATCCTTCTGAAACAGGTGTCTCAGATACATTGAGCGCTCTAAATTTTCCTGTACGGTACGACGTAGGCACGCACATGCCATCTGTTTCCCATGGAGCATCTGTATACACAGGCCTGCCTGCTGCATCAAGCTCAACCTTCTGGTATTCTATTTCATAATGGGAAAACCTTATATTATCCACCCAATCAGGGTCTTTTGCAGTGCCAAAAAGAGTGACAGTACCTGCCACCTCAGCAAAATTTGAAGGACGTTGGATTTCCGGAGGAACACATCCCCGCACCACAGGCTCCTGGGCCCACGACGAATTTGGATACTGGCCTTTGTCTGTAACTATGGTTTTGAGATAATAAACCCCATCGCCTTTTGCAAAAAGTCCGCCCGCGATATTTTCAACAGCAAAATGCGTACTGTCGCGTGCAACAACCTTGAGAGATGTCGGGATTTCACTCTTGTCAGGATTGCGTATAATTACATGCATGTGCGTTGGTAAAACAGTAAAAGTATCGCCCGCAAAGAGATCAAAGGCTGTAAATGAAAGGGACAATGCCCTGCCCCCTGCGGCCAGCGCAGGCGACCCTTGCGGAACAGAAACAGGCTTACCGTCTACGACTAAAACAGGCACGATATAATCTTTTATAACAGGCGGGGTCCGGTCTATAATAAACGAGGGGCCTGTCGTAGTATCGGAAACATTTTCAGCCCGGTCTGTGGCGATTAATTCTAAAACATAACGACCATCGGGAAGCAATCCAGTGTACGCGGCAAAATCAAGAACAAAGCTACACTGATTGGACGCTTTTTTTTCTTCTGCTTTCCTGAAAAGTTCGATTGAAACATCTTCCTTGTTGACCTTTTTCTTCATCAATATTCTGTGAACAACCCGCGCATCCTCGTTCAAGGCGTATGTAAATGATAATTTCCCGTCAAGAGAATCATAATGGCTGGTGTATGTACGTGGCGTAACGCTGATATTTGTTATCACTGGCTGCGTATTATCGATCCTGAAAACCAGTGAATCAATCGCTGTATTGAGATCACGCGAATCTGCGCCAGGTCTCAGAATGGCTTCGTCATTTGCAGAAACCTCGAATTTGAAAACTCCCTCAACAGGGCTTTTCCAGAACCAAAAACCAGTTTGAATAAAAGGGTATGTGCGCGTATGAAATCCGCAAGCAAGCATATCAAGATGCTCACCTGTCTTTGATATCTTTTTCCAAGCATTGCCCTTTTTCTCATATGCTGCTATGGCCACATTTCTCAATACATGTGCAACATTGTCAGAAAGCTCCATTTGCAGCAGATATAAGCTATCGACCAGGGCCGATACCACAGAATCGCCGCGAAGGGAGATGACCGGATCAACTGTATCAATGATAAAACTCCAGCACGAGGCATATTCCTTGGTTTTTGATCCTGCGTCAACAGAGAACGAAGAAACGTCCAGTTTCAGATTAAAACGGCCAGTGTCGTTTTCAAGAATGGGGAGTTTTTCCCAGTCTGGCCTGTATGAAAATGCAACAGCGTATTTTTCATTCTCCTCAGGAGTAAGGGCAAAGCTCCCGGGTCCAAGGTCAATGGTATCGCCGTTGATTGTCAATTTAAAATTACTCCTGCCTATTTCTGTAAGCCCGCCTTCGTATATGACACGCGCAACAGCATTTATGCCTGGATTGCGTTCGCAAACAATGCTGTTCACCGGCGGCCACACAACTTCAACCCGCGGACCGGTTGAAAATACCTGAAATACCGAAGTTTGCCGGTTAATAAGGCCCACCTTGTTTTTGCACGTTACAGTAAAAGTGTTTACACCTTCAATGAACCAGGGTGAAAAACCAGCCTTTTCATTACCCTCTTGCTGGATTTTAAAATTTCCCAAAACATCGATTCCAGTAATGGGTATTGGAGTGCAAAAATTAATGGAATAGCTGGCTTCTGCCTGCAAAGGCATGAAATCCTCCAAAACCCCTTCCAGACTCTGGGGTATCCTATCCATTAAAAGTACCTGTTGAGAAATCCTGGATGTTTCAGTGGTAAAGATGAGCGCCTCATCAGCATACAATGCCGCAAAAAGACCTGATAATACGAGCGCAGCCAATAAAGTTCTCATTTGGCTGTCTCACAGGTGTCGCAAAGCACTGGCATTTTGATGGAAACATACGGCTTATCGAAGAAAAGCTGGTCTCCCATTGAACGTACCGCAATACCCGAGACTGCTTCTGAATGGCCTTTGGCAAAATATTGGGTAAGTTCGTCCTGTTTTGCCACAGCAGCCGCAAGACTGAGCACTGTTATGGAAATAAGTTTGGCCAGGCGTATGCCCTCTTTTGTCCCAGGATCCACTGCTAAAAGGCGTGCGATATCGAGAGAGACTCCAAGCGCTGCAATGGCCACAAAAGGGCCAAGAGGGTCGCTGACCTCGTATTCGAACCGTTTTACATCATCAGCTTTATTGTATAACAATACGTCGTTCGCCTTGCCGCTCTCCCGTGTTACCACAAAATCACCGTTTTCATACAGACCCAGTTTTAAAAGCGGTGAGTAATACAGAGAGAAAAACGCCGGACCTGGCCCAAGTCCCTGGCCCCGAAGAGTTGTCACGGTTTGATAAAGACTTAGAATAAGGCCAATGTTTATTTTGTCGAGAAAGGCCGTGGCTTTTTTGACCTCTTCCATCTGTGCGAGCTTATCACCCATGTTTTCCAACGCATCTGTAACAGCGTCACCCACTTTATCAGCCACCTCGTCAACAACATCCTGGACCGTGTCGTTGAATTCATCCAATACTTCATCTGCTGTAGCGATAATGGTTTCCTTGTATTGGTCGTACACGCCGTTCATTTTTGCTGTTTCAACAGCCTTGGCAAAATCTCCTGTGGGGGTCAGGCCATCCTCAAGCTTTTTGCGTACATCTTCACTCAAATCGTTAAACTTCTCGTTTATCTTACTCTTGATTCGATCAACCAACCTGTTCTTCATATCATCTATTAGTGTTTCTGTCTTTTCAGCTATTTTACCTCTAATAAACGAGCCGCTGCCGCCTCCGCCGCACGCCAAATCGAGCCATTTGGTGCCGCTTGCATTGGGAGTCAGTACTCCTGAGGTATAGACCACCCGATATTTGGTATCGTGAAACAGCTGATCAGCATATTCACCTCCCGGCAGCACATTCCTAAGGCTGTCCATGGTTACACCCTCATTGGACATGGTTGTCATGGTCGCATCAGCGGGCAGCACGCTGGTTGCATTGGTCGCTGCTTCAGCAAAAGCCACTTCAAGAATTGCGCCATTTTGAACCTCAGCCCACAAATTGTCGAGGAATTTCTTGAGCACTTTTTTGGCAATAACAGAAAACGGCGCTGACGATGTAGCGGAGTTTTCAGCAGGCCCCAGCGTTTTTAAGACTGACATGGTCATGAGAATGGCGCTCAATGCATCGGCTGGCCCAAGCTCGTCAAGAATAGTACCCTCTTCTTCAGAAGCAGTCTCAGCGCTTTCGTCAGTCTCTTTCTGCTTCAATTGGGCCGCCAGTTCAACAATCGTCTCTTTCAGTTCTTTGATATCATAGTACATGTCCACAATATCTTTGGCAGACTCAATTGAACCGGCAATACATTCCTCAATGGCAAAAACCTTTTCCAGGGCATCACAGTAGTCAGGGATAGTGATGGCGCATGAAGCGTCAAGTGAAACCCTGGGTAATTCTATTGTTGGCGCAGGTAGAGAAGGTATTTCCAGAAGTTTCAGATACGAAGATATAAATTCCTGCTTCTTTCTCAAATAAGCCTGTGCCTCTGCTTTTCCCGCGTATTTAGCTATAAACGTTGGGAATTGTATGGCCGCATTCAGGCTGAAGACCGGATCGCCAGGCATAGAAGCCTCTACCCCGGGCATTGTCACTTGTACAGTCAGGTTTGATTGCCGGGCAATGGCCTGCACATCCTCATAAAGGTTTGCGTATGATTTCAGTTCATTCACCTGAGCTAAAAACTGAGATGCCGCCTGCCTCATGGAAGACAGATCAATACTTATGTTTCGAAGATCCTGTATTTTCGTATAAAAATCAACATCATTTGCGCACGCCAACGTATCAAGAAACCCGTTGATTGCATTATATAAATCCATGCATGCGGGAATCACCGTACCGGCGTTTATATTCATGTTTTCAAGTTCGCTGACGGTTTGTTTGAGGTTTATAAAAGCCTCATACGATTTGACCAGCCCGTTATTGGTGAAATCATCGAAAAATTCCGGGTCTATCCCTGTTACTTTAATGTCTTTGAGGCTGGCCATTGGCAACGAAAGGCTTGCGATCTTGTCTCTGAGGCCCAGAATCCTGTCCGCTGTTCTGAACAGAGGGGTATTGCCGGATAGAACCACTGAAGGATTTGATATCAGGATATATGCGCTCATATAAGCATTCGCGTACACAGATATTTCACCTGGCTGAAGCAGGGAAACATCGGGCGAAAAAGCAGCCTTAAACTCTTCCGGGGAAAAAAGCTTGGCTGCCATTTCACTGTTAGGCGTAGCACTAAAAGCCTTCTGCATATTACCAAATCCCGATACCTTAAACCCGTCAATAACCTTGCAATAGCAGGAAAAAGAGGCGCTTGGCAGGCTTGGGTTCAGCAATCCATCGCATGCTGTGCGTATTTTTCCCAGGCTTGCAGGGTCAAAGCTAAATGACTTTTCAGTGACGTTTCTTTGGGCGCTTTTGATTACATCCTGCATTTCCTTAAAAGTCCTCATGAGATCAGCAGCATCATCAAACGGCACTTTTCTCCGTAAATCATCAATCTTTGCGTCAATATTTGATCTGGCTTTGAGAATACGTTTTTTAGCTGATTTCAATTCGTTAACAAGCTCTGCAATGGAATTACACGCCATGCCGACATCGTAGACAACATTTCCCGCATCCACCAGCTTTTTTGTGCCTTCAACGCTGTTCAGGGCGGCGATACCCGCGTCAGTAAGCCGGCCTACCGCAGTTCTGGTCTCGAGCACTTCCAGTATTTTCGGGTAATCAGTTCCCTGGTGCGGTGAATTAATAGTGAAAAAAAGTTTGATATTACCCGTATAGTATTGTGAAGTCAGATAGCTGCGTACTGCAATACCGCCAAATGAGTGTCCGCCCACAATGAACATTTTTGGTGTCAGCGCTTCCAGCTGTGCTTCGTCTGTTATTCCCTGTGTGGCGGTTAAAAACCGCTTATGGTCTTTGCGCGCCCGGTTGAGCCAGCAGTCAGGATTGTTCATATCGCCGAATTCGCGCATCCATTTAACCAGTGGTCCTGAAGGGTCTGATATCTGGTAGGCATAGACAAAGCCCGAGACATTGTAGGTGTTTTCTATATAGGCCTTGAGTCCTCCAGGGTAGTCTCCTGTGGTAAAAACGCTGTAGCTTTCTCGGGATTTCTTGCCGTCTTCGCCATGGACCAGCACATACAGATAGCGCTGAGCCGACTGTATGGGAACCTCGGAATAACATGCAAAGGCTAACAGAAGCGCAATAGCAGCGAGCTTATTTATCATGGCCAAGATAAAAAGTCTCCTCAGGAACTGGTTCGTTTATGCGGTACGCACTGTATGTTGAGACAATATTCAGGCTTTTATCCATTGTAGAGTAGGTGAGTTTCGTTGGCATAAGAAACTTCTGGTCCAATGATGATATTTCCGTATATGATACAACAAGGGTTCCCACAGGTATCCGGGTTGAATCAGCAAACGAAAAGCGGTCCTCGCGCTTTCCCCCATTTTCAGATCGTATAAAAGTGACAAACCTGCAGGGCAGTCCGGCAGCCTCAGGTATGTTTTTGAGGTCGATTGACAGGGGTTTGTTGGGTTCGATCTCCTGTCTGCTTAACAGGGACTGCACCTGGGTAAGAAAACCGCTATTGTCGTTTTCGGCTGGTGCTGCTTTGACCAGAGTTTCAGTCAGAGGAAAATAGGTTTCGCGCTCTGTTTCCCGTATAACAGCGACGTACTCCTTGTCCTCTGGTTTTACCGCGTGTATTCTTTGCCAGATGCTGCCATTTTTCCTTTGGCAAACCATGTCGCTCACCGAGTTGACAATCAATCCCGAGGCACGCACCTCAGTGGTGATGACGCAACGATAACTCTGCCATTCAGCATCTAAAATACCTGAGATACAAAGGATAAAAATACTAACGCGCAATAAATGCAACACCATTGTCTGCAAATTCCCATGAAAAAGCTATTGTGTTGGTTGCTGGATCAACTTTAGCCAGGCGTTTTATATATCTCGTTGCTCCTGCAGCGCCAAAGGCTATATCAACGCTAAATGTCTGGTCTCCTTCAAAAACAACCTTGTTTGGCGTCTCCTGCGTCTCTGCGGCAAAAATAAATGACAATTTTTTATCCTCAAACCTGATGCTGCTTCCCTCTCTTTGAGATGTCTCATACACAATTTTATGATCAGTGAACAGGTTTGCGCCTATTGCATCCATAAGAGAGAGGGAAAAGAGATTAAATATTTTACCAACCTGTACATTGGACGTGTTGTCACCATTGAGCACATATGCTCTCTGGTCTTTTGTGTATGTTATATACCGGGTTGTTGGACCTGTTGAAACAGTGGCAGGATGGCGGCTGCAAGCGTGGAAAAGATCCATTAGTTGAACAACCACATCGAACCAGGGAAATTGAAGGCCGCCAATGGTATATTCTACCCGGTCCGAGGCCCCTGTTGTTGCAGGATATACAAGAGTATCCTGCCATTGCAGAGTGAATGTATTAGTCGAAATGGAGAATTTCAGAGTATCGTATCGAATGGTTTCTGATTCACCCTGGTCTCCAGGAGTAGTTTCAGCCAGGTTTTTCACAACGATAAAACTTTTTGTCTTAAACACTGTTCGCATGGTCTTTAGCGTCTGTATTCTTGAGCTGATCCAGGCCATATGGCGCTCTCTATCGGCACGCAGCTTTTCCGCCTGTGTAATGTTCTCTGCAATTTCTGCGGAATCTGCGCTCTTTTGTGTTCGTAGATCATTGATGCGGGTTGTTGCGCGCGCTATGGTATCGCGGAGTACCGAGTTTAATCTCCGTGCCTGCAATTCAGTTGCATAGAACAATGCACTGTCAAGATATAGGCTTATGGCATGAACACAGTCCTGGATGGTTTTTACCGTATCGGCCCAGGTGGTACCAGGCAATTGGGGAAGTTTGGGCTGTTTTGCAACCGTGGCAGGCAAACGGGTCAATATCCGCAGCTCTTCCTTGTTTTCCCATGCGTTTTTGGCACATTCTGCCAGACGGCCATATGTTGTGGCGCATGTTTTTTGCGCAGCAGATATCCCAGGGTCGCCAGGATCGTGGTATTCCGCAAAGGATAGAGTAATGATACAGAATAAAAGTATTGCTATACGCATTTTTTTAATAAAAAGAATCGTATAGTATAACATTTGCACAATGAGAGATTAAAGGATAAAATGAATAAAAATAAGCTTGAAAGCAGGTTATTTTATGAGACAAACTGTCTGTGATTCAGCACTTTTTGGTTGAATGTTTCATTTTCTTCTTCAGATAGATTGCTATCTGTTTTTGCAGTACTTCGCTCCCATCTGGCAAGCCATTCTTTTCCAATCGGTTTTGGATGGGATTTAACCTCTTCAAATGAGGTAAATGCAATGGTCGTATCGGCAATAAATCCAGTGCCGGTCCCATAACACACAAAAAATCCTGCGGCAAGCAGCGCTGCCCTAACCCTTGTCGAGGCCGAATATGTGATAAGCCGTGCATTTTTTCCTTGGCAGTGATCAAAGGTCTTTTTGAACAACTGCAAGCTCCATAAACTTTTATTGGTTTTTTGTGAATACATGTCATAATATATAATATCCGGGGCCGGTGCTTTTTTATGACTTTCTGCAAAATCACCAACAACAAGCGTCCATTGAATACCGGATGCGCTGTTTTCCCAGTATCCGGTTTTTGCGATAGAAAATGGGGCAGCATGCTTAATATGTAAAAAATGAAACGGGTTTTGAAGCGCAAGCCGGATTGAATCAAGGTCGTTTTCGAAACTGATTATCTGAACAGCCCGTTTAAAACCACATTCTTTGCGCAATCGTTCTATTTCTCGTACAGCCGCCATCGCATTTGTTGCAGCACCCAGCCCCACATCCCAGATAACAAGAGGTTCGCAGAGGTCTTTTGACAGGTGTTGGTTCAGATCTGATTGATCAACATACAATACCTTTGATTCGATCATGGGATCAATGACTGAATGCATGGTCTCGCCCGAAACTTTGTCGTATATGCTGTGAAAACCGGCTTCTTGCTGAATAACTTCATAGTTGCCGAGCTCACGTATATTTTTTCTGAACTTCTTTGTGGGAACCGTTTTGGGATTCACATCGTCCGAGAGAATAAGCTCCTCTTTTTTCCGGTTATAAAATGATCGAAAATCTCCGCTTATGATGTGGTTTCGCATATCATTCATCAGGCGATGATAATAGGTCAAATTATGCTGACCAATCAGATATCCGCCCAAATACTCATTTATTCTTACCAGATGATGCAGATACGCTCTGGTATAATTCTTGCATGCAGGACAATCGCATATACCATCAAGAGGCTCATCGGCTAATTTGTATACACTGCGATGAAGTTTAATTTTGCCGGTAGAGGTGTATGCAACCCCCTGCTGGGCCATTGCCGTTGGCACAATACAGTCAAACATGTCAACGCCTCGGTGAACTGCTTCAAGAAGATCTATTGGCGTGCCAACGCCCATAAGATACCGCGGCCGGTTTGCCGGCATAAGCTGTGCGGTAAGTTCGGTAATGTCATTGCGCTCATCGGCTGATTCTCCAACAGCAAGTCCGCCGATTGCAAAGCCATCAAATGGAAGAGAGGTAATCTGTTGTGCGCTGATTTTCCTGAGGTTCTGAAAACAGGCGCCTTGAATAATACCGAACACTGACTGCGAAGAATCTCCGCGTGCAATAAGACTTCGCTCTGCCCAGCGGGCGGTAATATCGACTGATTCTCGGCACTGTTTTTCGTTGGACGCTGAAGAAATGCACTGATCCAGCGCCATCATGATATCACTTGAGATGATTTTCTGTGTCTCAATGCTGCTCTCGGGGCTCAGAAGAAGAGTATCTCCGTTGACATAACTTTTAAAGCGTGCGCCTTCTTCGCTGATAACAGAAGATTCTGAAAGCGAGAAAAGCTGAAATCCGCCGGAGTCGGTAAGTACAGAACGGTTCCAGTTCATAAAACGATGAATGCCGCCGATTTTTCTGAAAACTTCAGTTCCGGGACGCAGAAGCAGATGATATGTATTTGCTAATAGAACGGTATAGCCGATTTCTCTGGGGATATCAAGAGTCTGATTACGCAGGGACGCAAAGGTGGCTACGGGCATGAAAACCGGCGTCTGGACAGTGTTGTGAAGCGTAGTGAATGTGCATGCGCGAGCCGATGAGTTATCAGCTTCTGCATCGATCGTGAATTTCAAACGGTTATTTGTATCAATCATATGACTTGCGAGGAGTTATTTCTTGTCTATCCATTTTTCAACTTTTGCTATTTTGCTATTTATTACTTTCCCGTTATTTTCCAATGCGGAATTGGCAACTGCTCCCATAAGTCCCACATCTGCTCCACCATATACGATTTCAATATTCTGATTTGCGAAATATTTTCCGAGTTGTTTTGCAGTTTCCATATATTCTTTAAGTAGCCCAGGGCTAGAACCACAGTTAATACAAATTCGACGTATTTCGATCATGTGCAACACCTCAACGTTCCGCCGCATGTGCGCAGCAAACCGGATGGTTTGCGTCGTGCCCTATGCGGCATGATGGCATGGGGCTTGTTATGTGCCGTTTCCTGCCCGTCTTTACCCGCGCTGTCTTTAGAGTTTGTCGAAGGCGTCTGGTTCTGAATGCGGGATCCTGGATAGGGCCTTTTCAAATCTTGCCCTTGAAGCATGTTTCGCCCGTTGTTCAAGATAATCCTGGGCAAAGAGCGCAGAAACCTTTTCAGAAATTGCCACGGAAATAAATTGATTTACAGAAACACCGTCGTGTTTGGCTACCTCTTTCATGTGCTTATGTAATGAATTTGGCAGGCGAAGTGAAATTGCGCTCATATTAGCCTCCTATCAAGGTTAAAAACTCTTTTGGTGTAATCGCTCTAACTTTGAATCCTTTTACTCTGTTGAAGTGTTTGAGATTGTAAGTTATGATGTATTCACAGTTGGCAGTAATGGCTAATTCAAGAACCATCTCGTCTTTCGGATCGTTGAGGCATGGTCTCCAAAGGAAGTACAATTCATGCGAAATCGCGGTGGCAATGTTATAGTTAAGAATGTCATCAATTATTTCAGCATCCAGTCCTAATAACTTACCTTGTCGATGTAGAATTTCTTCATATTCAAAAACAAGAGGAACTGAAATATGATGTTGATAGTGGTTTTTACCTATCAAAGACAACAGCTTGAACGATGCGCCCTGTGAAGATCGAATAGCGGAGACCAAAACATTCGTGTCGATTACGATGTCAAATCCTTTATTCATGATATCATATATAATATCAAAAACAACATGAATGCAATGTTTTTATTATTCTCCTTCGTATTGCGCGGGGTCTTCGGATAAAAGGGCACATAACTCATTCCATTGTGTCATAGTCTGCAGTTCTTGTCGATCTGATATCCACAGTGCACCGTATACTTCGCCCATCGCATATATCTGATAGCCCAGTATTAGTTGCTACCTATATGTTTGGGCCAAAATGAATTTGAAGTAGTGCATATTTCCGATATGGAACCCGCCAAATTATATTTTAAACCCAAACCAGAGAGGAAAAACAATCTCCTGCGCACTGAGGGCGCGAGTCGCGCCTTCCATTTTGGGATTCTTGTTTTCTATCCCCAATGCGCAAACCCCACGGAGCCTCCGAATCGCGACATTCCCTCCGGAGTGGGCGTAAGCCCTGCCTTGGCCAGATCTAATTGTCCACCGGAAAGAACCACTCCAATATCCAATCCAATATAGATTTCGTTCCCATTGTTTTTAATGCTATCCATTGCCGCTTCCAACATTGCCTTCCTCTGCCCTCGCTCCTCTCTTCTCTGTTCGCTTTGCAGGGCAGCCTGCTCGTTGGGGATATACTCCTCGCCTGTTCCCGAGGAATAAAAATCAGCATATGTTTGAAAACAGGTGCTGCCAAATACTGATGGCTCCTTTATGTTATATAAATTGACAACCTTCGCACCCAGCCTGCACGCTTCGTCCCTGATAATTTCAGTAATGATGTTCTCAGAACATTGGACAGCGAGGCCATTGTCATAGACAATCATGGTACCCAGCTTATCTTCTTCACGCAGGTCTTGCGAATTTCTGACAATTTCAACCTTGCAGTGTGAAGGCGGCGGGGTCAAAGGAAGGACATAGCCAGACCTCTTTATTGATGGAGCGCATCCGCAAATAAAAACCAGGCAAAACACTATAAGAACATCTTTCATTAGAATACACCTCCGTGGTATTACAGGAATATACTCTTTACTCTTTTTGCTTTACAAGGCCCCTATTATTATTTTCCCGAACCGTACTCTATAATGGATCAAATAATATCTAAGGTAAGAGGCAAGGGTATGCCATAAAACACGCTCTGGGCACAAACACGTCCTCCCCTCCACTATTTTAAACGCATCCGTATTCCTACGGCCACACTAAGGGCTCAAGCAGACCAATCCCGGAAGGCGGATGAATTAATTCCATAGCACGGGTGAGTACGAGCGCGTCAACTTTCTCCGCAATATCATGGCAAAGAGGACCGGGTTAATACTATATTTTTATATAAAGGGGTTCCAGTACGAAGTCCAGCACTATCGTGGTATCTCTTTATTTATCAGTATTTTAGAATATGACCAATACCGCACGTAAAAAAACTAACTCAACATATGCTGGGTTTCAAAATGCCTTATATAATCAATACCAATTCATCCCGCTTGAGGAATCTGAGACCAGTATTTCGATCGGTGTTGCCGATGTTGCTGACATTCATTTGTTTGAACTGCTAAGCTTCGTGTCGGGAAAGAAAATTGTACCGGTATCCACTCCAGAACCAGAGCTTCGATTGGCTTTGTCCCGAATTTTACTTGACGATTCGGATTGCCATGCACAGGCCCTAAGCGGAAAAAAAGGTCCACATAATGGTCAATCCTCAAGCGCCGCCCC
>Ga0156787_1138_pt1 | contig 14435 bp, 17 predicted proteins | sample RifOxyD3_FD_110736 | JGI IMG/M metagenome (GOLD analysis project Ga0156787, IMG submission 110736) | Candidatus Raymondbacteria bacterium RIFOXYD12_FULL_49_13
CATAGGGCTGGCTGTGTGCAAGAAGATCGTGGAACGGCATGGCGGGAAAATATGGGTGGAATCTGAAGCGCATAGGGCTGGCTGTGTGCAAGAAGATCGTGGAACGGCATGGCGGGAAAATATGGGTGGAATCTGAAGCGGGGAAAGGGACAACGTTCTGGTTTACAATACCAGCCCATGGCATGACAGACAGTCTTTTATAAGAATTAAGGAAAGCGAGGTCAATGAATGTCAAAAAGAAACTGTTGGGAAGTCAAAAAGTGCGGCCGTGAACCGGGTGGCGCAAGGGAACATGACCTTGGCGCATGTCCGGCTGCTGTTAATATCTACGCTGAAGGAATAAACCATGGTAACAAGGGAGGCCGCAGTTGCTGGGCGCTTGCGGGAACAATGTGCGGAGGTAACATACAAGGCTCATTTGCAATAAAATATAGTGATTGCTCTCAATGCGAGTTTTTTAACCAGGTAAAGGCTGAAGAAGGAGTCATGTATAAAACAGGAGAAAATATCAAGGATATCATAAAGAGCAGGTTAGTATCTTGAGCAGTCAAACGGTTTATTGGATATTACTATTTGTCAGGAATTCAATATGAATGAATCAGTCGCACTTTTGCTGATCGAAGACAATCCAGGCGATGCGCGCCTGATCCGGGAATTTCTGAAAGAGATACGCAATCCTGTTATTCAGTTCAATACAACACATTGCCTGCAAGGCGGGATTGAATATATGCACCAGAATAAAACTGATATTGTATTGCTGGATATGTTTCTTCCAGACTCCAGTGGACTCGATACATTTATAAAAACCCGCGAATGCAAGCCAAACCTGCCAATCATTGTTCTTACTGGTCTTGATGATGAAGAGATGGCCATGGAATCGGTAAAACGCGGGGCGCAGGATTATTTACTAAAAGGCAAAATAAATCCGGAAACGCTTAAACGAGCAATACGGTATGCGTTGGAACGCTCTAGGATTTTACAGTTGTTAATTGAAAAGGAAAAAAAGATAGTCCAATCTGAGAAAATCACAGCACTTGTAACTCTATTGTCCGGAATGGCCCATAATTTTAATAATCCCCTGTGTATAGCGGGGGGGGTGATATACCAGCTAAAATCAGATAAGAACATTACTGATTCTCACAAAAAGATGATTGAGCAGGTGGAAACACAATTGGCAAGAATTTCAAAGATAGTGCATACCCTTGATGATTTAACAAGTCAAATGGCCGCGAGAGACGACATTATTTCATTGGACGATATGGTACTTAGTGCGATCAGCGATGCGGGGCGATTTGCTGTTGGTAAAAAAGTAGTTGATATTCAAGTTGACCTGCAATGTAAGCAGACTATACGGGGAAACGCCATGGAAGTCAGGCAGGCGCTTGCGAACTTGCTTACAAACGCCGTTGAAGCGATTGTCCAAGATGGTGTTGTCCGAATTAGAACATACGCATTGGAAAAAGGATGCGTATTAGAAATCACGGACAATGGAAAAGGGATTTCAAATGAAATACTCAAAAATATTTACGACCCCTTTTTTACAACAAAAGAAGGCGCCGCGGCAATAGGTTTAGGATTGTCAGTGGCCCAGCGAATCGTAGAGCGGCATGGCGGTACAATAGAAATCCAGAGCGAAAAAAACCAAGGCACCCGCGTAACAGTGTTCTTTCCAAAACCGGCCGGAATAAGGAATATATGAAACAAAATTCTGATGCTAAGTGTATTGTATTCGCAGCTTTCACTATTAATGCGGACGTGAGTGTTCCCATTGATGACAACAGCAGCGTCAAAGCGATATGGGGACATACATATCAGGCAGGCCTGCATTAGGAGAAAACAGTGAATCCATTCGCCCTGGTTTCCTTATCAAGCTTTATTGTGTGCCTTTTTATTGGGACCTTTGTTCTTGCCAGGCAGCCAAAGGGAAAGGAAAACCAGCTTTTTTTCCTGTATTCGATGATTGTTGCATGGTGGGGATTAACTGAATACGGTTATCGCCAGGCAGAAAGCCTGAAAACAGCGGCTTTCTGGATGCAGATTACAGCTATATGGCCGTTTTCTATTTCAATATTTTCGCACCTTTTATTGCTTCTCACAGAAAAACTAAAGGAAAAAAGAAAGGCCATGGTATTCAGCGGTCTTTATGGCCCGGCTGTCTTTTTCACAGTATATTCGATTATGGATCCAAAAACCATCGGAAACATAATGCCAGTGCTATGGGGCTGGACGTATGGAATTCCCGAAAATAGATGGTATTTCGCCGCGACCACGCTATGGGCCTCCTGCACTTTGTTTGTTCTTCTTTTTATTTGTGTTCAGACATACAGAAAAACAATCAATAGAAGAAAAAAAGGCCAGTTAAAATACGTGGCTGTCGGCCTTTCTTTTACCATATTGCTAGGTATAATTTCTGAAGCAATACTGCCTATTCTTAAAATCCGGTTGCCTGAATTTACCACAATCGGATTTACCATAAGCTCCTTTTTCTACGCTTATGGAATATGGAAATATGAGTTATTTGTCATTACCCCGGCAAAAGTGGCTGAAGAAATCATTGCCACGATGGCCGACCCATTATTTTTGCTGGACAGAAACGGGAGCGTCGTTGAGACCAACCAGGCAGCAATGGATTTATTTAAATACAGGAAGGACGAAGTATTGAACAGGCCAATTGCCGGGATAATGCCGTTAACGTGGTTTCAGCCGGATTCACCAAACGCTTTTCAGGAGGACATCAAGGACCGGGAAATACATGCGCGCACAAAAAAGAATGATGAGCTATTCCTGCTCGTCTCGACGTCTATCCTCCAGCAGTCGACTGAAGGGACCGTGGGCTATGTCTGCATCGCGCACGATATCACTGCACTGAAAAAAACGGCAGAGCAGGCAAAACGATATAATGTTGAATTAAAAAGGATCGTGTATTTGGCAACGCATCATCTGCAGGAACCATTACGTATGGTGGCAAGTTTTTTACAGTTGATTGAAAAAAAGATCGCCGGGTCCCGAGACGAAGATACGCGCGAATACATGCACTATGCGGTTGATGGTTCAGTTTGGATGAAGCACATGCTCAATGATCTGACCACTTATTCGGCAATAGACCCGCTGGCAAGGACCCGGGGATTCGTCGACAGTGAAGAAGCGCTGAAACAAGTCCTTGCGGATCTGGGTCCAAAAATCCGGGGTGTGAATGCGCGGATAACGCATGACCCATTTCCCGGGATATGGGCCGCTAAGGATGAATTCATCCTTCTTTTGAAAAATCTAATAGGCAATTGTCTGAAATTCCGCGGATCAGCCGCTCCGGAAATCCACCTGTCCGCCAGACAAGAAGAGAAGGCAAGCAATATGCCAACTGAAAAGGATTCAGGCCAGTGGGTATTTTCAGTAAAAGATAATGGCATAGGCATTGCGCCGGAATATCATACGCGTATTTTTGAACTTTTTGAAAAGTTGCATCCGCGTTCGAAGTACTATGGAACGGGTACGGGACTTGCCGTGTGTAAAAAAATCGTGGAAAACCATGGCGGCCGCATCTGGGTTGAGTCAGAGGAGGAAAAGGGAAGCATATTTTATTTCACGATACCGATAGCATAAAAAAGGAGCCTGTATATGGACAAGGAGTTTGGCATGCCTATAGAAATACTTTTAGTTGAAGACAATCCGGGAGACGCCCGGCTTACGCAGGAAGCGTTCAAGGAAGGGAAGATCACAAATAATTTGCACGTGGTCCAGGATGGCGTTGAGGCGCTCGCTTTTCTTCGCAAGGAAGGTGCCTATCAGAATATGCCGCGGCCCGACATCGTTCTACTCGACCTAAACCTTCCAAAAAAAGACGGACGGGAGGTGTTGTCGGAAATGAAACAGGATCTGGTATTGAAGCGCATTCCCGTGGTGATTTTAACGACATCAAAGGCCGAGGAAGATATTCTCAAGACGTATAACCTGCATGCAAATTGTTATGTTACAAAGCCCGTGGAGCTGGAGGAATTCCTGGCAGTGATAAAATCCATAGAGAATTTCTGGCTTACTTTCGTGAAACTGCCGCCAAAATGATTTAATCGATAAAAAAGAAGGAGGAGCGGATGGATGGAAAAGAGAATGTGAATAGCGGCCCGTTGCGGTCCGGTACCGTCGAAATCCTGCTGGTCGAGGACAATCCGGGTGATGTACGTTTAACAAAAGAAGCATTCAAGGAGTGCGGCCATGTGTTTCGGTTGCATGTGGTCGATGACGGTGTGAAGGCCATGTTGTTTCTGCGCAGGCAGGCGCCATATGCGGCGGCACCGACGCCGCACATGGTCCTTCTTGACCTAAATCTTCCTAAAAAAGACGGTAAGACCGTTCTTGCGGAGATAAAGAAAGACAAAGACTTGCGGCGTATTCCGGTCATCATCCTCACTACTTCAAAAGCCGAAGAAGACATCCTTCGTACCTATGATCTGCATGCAAATTGCTATTTAACAAAGCCTGTTGAACTTGAAAAGTTCATCACAATGATACGATCACTGGAGGAATTCTGGTTTTCATTCGTGCATATTTTGAATGAGAAAGAATAGAGGTGGTTTTTATGGGCATGTCCAACACCGGTCCAGGGGGAACAAAGAACATTTCCGTCCTTATGATTGAGGACAATCCGGGTGACGCGAGACTCATTAAAGAGGCCTTGACCGATTTACGAGACCCGGATTTTGAATTAGAGTGGGCGAAATGCCTTTTGGAAGGCATAGAAAGCCTTAAAAGAAAAACGCCCGGCATGATTCTTCTCGATCTTTCCCTGCCAGACAGCCACGGTTTTGATACCATAGCAAGGGTCCGGAAAGAATTTCCCATTGTTCCCCTTGTTGTCTTAACAGGCCTGAACGATGAGAATGTTGGATTAAAGGCGGTCCAGTTGGGAGCGCAGGATTATATTATCAAAGGAACGGTCGAGGGTGTTGCGCTGTCTCGCATAATAAGATATGCCATTGAAAGAAAGCGTATTGAGGAAGCGCTCAGGGAATCTGAAGAAAGATTGAAGCGCAAGAACCATGAAATACGCGAATTCACGGATGTTGTCACGCACGATCTTAAAAAGCCGCTCGCAAGCATTAAAACGATACACGATCTGGTAGCAAAAGAGGCCTTTGGCAAATTGAACGATCAAGGCAGTGAAGCCATGGGCATATGCAAGGACGCAATAAACTATATGCAAGAACTGCTCCAAGATCTTCTTACCTGCGCAAGCCTTGAAGCGGAAACAGTAAGCCTGGAAAGAGAAAAACTTGACATGAAAGACATAGCGGAGCAGGTGTTCCGCAGGTTCAGCCGCCAGATGGAGGAAAAAGGCATTCGGCCGTTCAATAATGCCGAAACGTATGCATGTGCGGACAGAAAAGCGGTCATGAAACTCATGATGAATCTTATCGGTAATTCAATAAACTACATAGGAGAAGGCGGCAAGCGCGAAATAACCGTAGGATCAATGCAAAAAAACGGGACCGCAGTCTTTTTCGTAAAAGACACGGGAATAGGCATACCCGAAGAATCGCAAGGGGAGATTTTCCAGAAGTTTAAACGCGGTAAAAATGCGCTTGCTATAAGCGGAACAGGGCTTGGGTTGGCCATTGTCAAAGGCACGGTGCTGGCGCATGGAGGTGAAATATGGATAGAAAGCAAGGTGGATGATGGAACAACGGTGTATTTTACGCTGCCAGACGGGGCCAAGGCGCAAAACGGAGAAAACGCCATGCCTGGGTCTGATACTTTGCCGTAATTTCTATCAGGCATAGCTTGTCATTCCCTCAATTATATATTTTACTTTATCATGGTTGAGCCAGTCAATAATCTTGAACAGGAAATCCAGCGCAACGCCCAATTAGTTGCCCACATCCAATTTATGGAATGCCTGTCCGCGCGCATGTACGGCCGCGAGACCCAGGACAATATTCTCACAGCCTTGCTTGAAGGATTTTCACAGTCAAAGAACATACGTGCCGGCATTGTGCTTTGTTCTCCAAAGCCCGGCTATATCCATACGTTTGGCACTTCTGAATTGACGCGAAAGATCAAAAAGCTGGAAAAGATGACAGGTCTTTCTCTTAAAGCATATCTTATCAGTCTGGAGCGGGCGAAGAGTTATCGAATGGTCATTGAAAAAGGCGATACCTTATGCGTCACAACCGAAGACTTGATCCGGGAGATGCTGCCGCGCGCCCTTGCTTCCATGGTTTGCTTTGTCATGGGATATCAAAAAACAAAAGAACGAACAATTATTACCCCGATCTATAAAAAAGGCGCGGTCATTGGCGCGCTTGCGGTCACGGCGTCACAACAACCCGAATATATCATCCCTTCATTTATCAATTTGAGCAGGCATATTACTATCGCTATTGAAGGCGCTGAAGAACTTTGTGCGCGGAGGTTCGCTGAATACCAGGCAAAGGAAATTTTAGAGGCGCTGAGCGAACCGGTCGGGATTTTTACCATGGAAGGAAAAGTCCTCCAGATAAACAGGCAGTTTGAGAAATCCATGGGTGTTAAAAGGGAACAGGTTATTGGAAGAATGGCGCGCGATGTTGGCATTATTTCCCCGGAGCAGGCAATGTTCATCGAGAAAACCATTGTGCCCCGTCTCCTGAAAGAAGGGCGCGTGCAGGACATTGAAATGGTGGTCCGCAAACCAGATAAAAGCGTATCGTATGTTTCCATGAGCTGGTCCATGCTTTTCGACAACAGCAACAACCCAATGGCTGTCATCAATATGGCGAAAAACATTACCAGGCTTAAAGAGGCTGAGACGCAAATCACGGATTTTTCCCGGAAAATGCTGGCATTGCGAGAGGAGGAAAAGAGGCGGATAGCCGCTGATCTCCATGATGAGATCGGCTCATTCGCGGTTGCCTGCAAGGCGCAGCTTGCGCTTGCCGAGGATGAAGTTGGCAAGGGCCGGATAGCCCCGGCGCTCCAGGCAATACAACAGACCCGGCTTGGCATGGACAATGCCATTGCCGCGCTCAAGCGGATCGCCACGGACCTTCGTCCGCCGCCGCTCGATATCACCGGCCTGCCTGAGGCGCTTCGCGAGCTGTTTGTCCTTGCGTCAAAACAGCATGGCTTAAAGATACGATTTTCCCTAGAAACGGAAACCGCGCTTATTTCCAATGAATTGGCAACAGCCTTTTATCGGGTTGCGCAAGAGGCGCTTACTAACATTATACGCCACGCGAATGCGTCCAAAGTTGAGGTCAGGCTCACTATTGAAAACAACAGGATGCTCTTGGCTATCAAGGACAATGGCGTGGGATTTACGGTCACCGGCACTGGTGCGCCTGTTGCGCAGCAGGGCATTGGCCTTTTGGGCATGCGTGAGCGCATGGAGTGGTTTGGCGGCGAATTTGCCGTTTTATCCCAACCGGGCAAAGGGACTGAAGTGCTGGCCCAGGCGCCATTATCAGGAGTAAAAAAACCGTGAAAATCCGCGTCTTTCTGGCCGACGACCATGCAGTGGTGCGCGATGGCCTCAAATCAATTATAGAAAAAAAAGCCCCTGATATTATTGTCGCAGGAGAGGCGTGTGACGGCCAGGAAGCGTTATGTCTTTTAAAAACAGCGCAGGCGCATATTGCTGTTTTTGATATTGCCATGCCGCGGCTGAATGGCCTGGAAGCGGCCTCACGGCTTCTCAAACGCGACCCAAAAGCGCTGATAATCCTTCTGAGTATGTACGACAACAAAACTTTTATTGAACAGGCGTTTTCAATGGGCGTACGGGGATATGTGCTTAAGGAAAGCGCGCCGGACGAGATTATCCGGGCTATACGGACTGTTTATACGGGCCAGTACTACCTGAGCCCCCGTATTGCGCATTATGTGGTGCGCGGGTTTGCGGCAAAGCAGGGCAGGCAGCGGACTGTACAACGGCCTGCGTGCACCCTTACCCCGCGGGAAAAAGAAGTGCTCCAGCTTGTGGCCGAAGGTAACAGCACCAAGGAGATTGCCGCAAAGCTCCAGCGGTCGGCAAATACCATCCATGTGCATCGGAACAGGATCATGGAAAAGCTCAATATACACAACCAGGCTGAGCTCGTGCGTTTTGCGCTCAAGGAAGGCATTTCAGCGCTCTAATTTCCGGTAACACAATGTTTCCCCAAGATAATCCTTTTAGGTTATTCCCCCAGGCTTCGCTTATTAGTATACTATACGTTGTAAAATGCCTAATACAGAGAAATATGAATATGTTGATGGCCGGGAAACGCCTCTTACGAAAAAAGAGGGGAAAAGCAGCGGTTTTTTCAATTGGCGTCAATGGGCGGACTGCATTATTATCGACATGCCTGAAAACATTGTCAAATGCGGGAACGACGGTGTATTCAAGGAGACGCTTGTCCGTGCATGCGAGACAGGGAAACATATGGGCATCAATTTCAAGAAAACAAAGTTTATTGATACCAGCACAATCACCGCGCTTATCACCATATACGACAGGACATGGCAGCGTGGCACTATTGTGGGCATCATAGGGCCTGCTGAAAGCGTGCGCGAGGTATTTGCCACAACACACCTTGACCGGATTTTCCAGGAATTCGAATCTGAGGCGCGTTTTCTAAAACACTGTGAGGGCCACAAGGCCACACGCTGAAACAACAGGACAGACACCATGGGAAACAGCATCCTGATTATAGATTCAGTGCCCGCATTGGCTCGAGCACTAGAGAATATGCTCAAAACAGCGGGGTGCGAACTGGTGTGCGTAAAAGCATATAAGTCCTCTGAAGGGTTGAAAAGCCTTGAACAAGAACAACAAATCTCAATGGTCATCTGCGAATGGGACATGCCTGAAATGCCGGGTCCCGATCTGTTTAATGAAGCAAAATCAAAAGGCCTGTTAAATGGCAAAAGGTTTTTTCTTACGTTCAAGAAAAAAACGCGCGAGGAAATACTCGCGGCCTCGAATGCGGGGGTCAGCGGCTTTCTGGTACGGCCAGTGACCCTTGTCTTGGTACAAAAAATAGTATCAACGTGATGGTATCATGAATGTACTCATGTTCGGGTGGGAGTTCCCGCCATTTATCAGCGGCGGCCTTGGGGTCGCCTGCCGCGGCATTGCCGAAGGGCTTACGCAACAGGGAGTGAAGCTTTCTTTTGTGCTTCCTACCACGCGGGGGCAGGCGATTGAGGCGGGTTTCAGGATACTTGCGGCAGATGAAGTGCGGCTTTCCGCCATTTCAAAAAAGGCGCTTCAGAAGCTCTCTTCACGGTTGGAGGAATTCGAGGCCCATTTCTCAGGGGCTTCTCCGTATGCCACTGGCTCTTATTCCCCGGCAGGCCAGGCGGCCATGCTTCGCGAAGAACAGATACAAAGGGTCTTTGGGCCGGGCAACAGGTCCAGTGTACTCGATTTTTCCGGTAATTATGGCCGCAACCTCAACGCTGAGGTTGCGCAATATAGCGTTATTGGCGAATTCCTGGGCCTTACCGAGGAGTTCGACATTATCCACGCGCACGATTGGCTTACCTTTCCCGCGGGCGTACGCGCGAAAATGGCCTCTGGGAAACCCCTGGTTGTGCATGTGCATGCCACGGAATACGATCGTAGCGGCGATTCCATGAACATGGCTGTGTATGATATTGAAAAAAACGGCATGGACCAGGCAGATAAGATCATCGCGGTAAGTTATTATACCAAAAACATTATCGTCAACAGGTATGGCATTCATCCGGACAAGGTCGCGGTTGTGCACAATGCCGTTGATCGCGAACGCGGGGCAGCGCGTGGTAATGTGCGCAAGCCGCTGAACGAGAAAATAGTCCTTTTTTTGGGCCGTGTGACCATGCAGAAAGGCCCCGACTATTTTCTGGAGACCGCGCACCGGGTGCTGCGCGTGCTGAAAAATGTCAGATTTGTCATGGCAGGGAGCGGGGACATGCTTCCCCGGCTCATTACGCGCATGGCAAGCCTAAAGATCGCGGACCGTTTTCATTTTACCGGTTTTTTGCGCGGCATTGATGTTGAAACCATGTATGCCATGAGCGATCTCTATGTCATGCCTTCGGTCTCAGAACCGTTCGGGCTTACCGCATTCGAGGCTTTGCTCTACGATGTTCCCCTCATTCTTTCCCGGCAATCAGGCGTATCCGAAATTCTGAAAGACGCGGTGTTGGTCGATTTCTGGGACGTGGACAAGCTTGCCGACCGTATTGTCCAGCTTCTCACCAACGAGACCCTTGCGCGTACCATTGTGGACCGGTGCAAGGAACAGGTGCGTCATATTGGATGGGAGAACGCTGGGTACAGGATCAAGCAGGTATACGAATCGTTGTTGTAGGCCGCTGCCTTCGGCTACGCTCAGGCAGCGGCTATGTGATAAAACGCTCAGGCAGCGGCTATGTGATAAAACGCTCAGGCAGCGGCTATGGCCAATGATTATGCTGGGACCGGCCCGTTTGTTGAGCGTAGTCGAAATGAACGGGCCAACACAACTCTCCACAAAATAATTGTATATTATTCCTAATGGAATCGCTGCATTCGGGAGTATTGTGAACAGACGGTTTTTTACTGCGGGAACTGCTCTTTGTCTTACATCCCTCGCTTTTTCCCGGAAAATACGCATGAAAGGAGGTTCAGCCATGGTCCAGGATGTTTTTCCCTGCAATGGAGCTGGCCGCTGGTTTCCGGCCGACAAGGCGGGACTCCAGAGCGTGGTGGATAATTTTCTCGCACAGGCAAAGGTGCAATCGCATAATCCGCTTGCCGTTGTCGCCCCGCACGCTGGATACGCTTATTCAGGCGCTGGCGCAGGCCTTGCCTATAAGGCCCTGGCAGGTCACGAGGACATACGCCGCGTTATCATTATTGGGCCAAGCCATAGCGCGAGTTTCGAGGGCGTATCGGTTTTATCGGGTTTCAAAAACTATGAAACGCCATTGGGTCTCATTAAAATAGATACGGATGCTTGCGAGGCGCTGCTCGATAAGAAGCATTTCTGCTACAAAAAAGAAGCGCATGCTCCCGAACATTCGGTTGAAAACCAGATTCCCTTTATTCAGCGGGCATTGCCGGGCGCGTCAATTGTTCCCTGTGTTGCGGGTTTTCTTTTTCCCGATGATTTTGCCGAAATTGGAGCAACTTTTCGTACAATGCTCGATGGAAAGACCGTGATTGCGGTCAGTTCTGATTTTACCCACTATGGGGCCTCTTTCGGGTATGTGCCTTTTGCAGGCGATATTAGGAACAATCTCGAAAAACTCGACGGCAAGGCCATACAGAAGATAGAGGCTGCTGACACTGCGGGATTCCTCGAATATATTGAAAAAACCGGAGCAACAATCTGCGGCAGAATTGCCATTGGCGTCATGTGCAGCGCAATCGCGGGCATGGCAAAAGGTAGATTATTGAAATACTACACTTCGTCAGACGACTCAGGCGACTTTTCACACACTGTATGCTATGCGTCCATTGTGATGGAGAAGGTATGATCCCCCCTAAGAAACTGCTCTACTTGCACGCCCCCCTTAGCAAGGGGGGAAAGCCGTCGTGTAGAAATTTTCGGGGGGATCGTGATGCAGCCCTGATCCCCCCAAGGGATTCCTCCGTATCGACACCCCCCTTAACAAGGGGGGGGGGCCGTCGAATGGTTGGTTTCGGGGGGATCGTGGCGATCCTCTTTTCCCTTTCCTTTGCCAAGGAGCCTGCTATGGAGCTTTCCAAAGAAGAAAAAACCCTCTTGCTGCATATGGCGCGCGCATCGTTTGAATCATGCGTAAAACGGGAAAAAATGCCGGCCTTCACTGTCCTGGACAAGTTCAAGCAGGAGTGCGGCGCCTTTGTGACGCTCAAGGAACAAGGTGAATTGCGCGGTTGCATTGGCCATATCTATCCGGTCTCACCCCTTTTCCAGACAGTGACGGAAATGGCAGAGGCTGCGGCGCTCCACGATACCCGCTTTTCCCCAGTGGAGCCATCTGAACTAAAGACAATTGACATTGAAATCTCAGTTTTAACACCGCCTGTCCAGATACCGTCGCTCAAGGAATTCGTGATAGGTAAACATGGGATAATAATTAATCTGCGTGGAAGGCAGGCTGTTTTTCTTCCTCAGGTTGCGGTTGAACAGAAATGGGATAAAGACACTACACTCAGACATTTATGCATTAAAGCAGGGTTGCCTGCAGATGCCTATCTGGACAAGACAATGGAATTCAGGGTTTTTGAGGCAATTGTGTTTGGAGAAACAGAATAGGGGACTGGTTACTTTTTCTTTTTTGACTTTTTTGGCAATACCTTTTTAGCTGCTTTTTTCTTTTTTGGTTTCTTTATTTTTCCAAGCGCCTGGTTCAGCTGGGTCTGTGTCTGGCACACCTGGATGAGCATGGCAAGGCCTGTTATCTCAAAAAGTTTTTCAATATAGGGTTTTGGCCTATACACAATGATTCGGCGGTCCTGCCGCTGGTAGAGCTTCACCAGTTTAACAAAAACGCTGATTGTGGCGCTGTCCATATAGTCGATGTGCTGCATGTTCATAACCAGCATGGTTTTTTCGCTTGAGAGTTCGAGTTTTTGGGCGGTACTGCTGAAAACGTTGACAAAATCAACATCAGCATCGCCTTCCATGGTGATATAGCAGACGTTTTCTTCGAATTTTACCTGGATCTGGGCCTGCGGAAGACTGGACATGATAGTTCACCCATTTTTAATAGTTCGCTGCAAAACCAAAGTATATAAATATAACAAATAAGTGCTATAAAAGAAAGATAAATTTTAATTTTTATTGACTCGGTATTTGAAGGCGATGTATTTTACATGTACTTATGTGCCCATAGCTCAATTGGATAGAGTATCTGGCTACGGACCAGAAGGCTCGGGGTTCGACTCCCTGTGGGCACGTTAAAAAATCCCTGCTTATGGCGGGGATTTTTATTTCATAGAACCTCATAACGCAATAGAAATCAGCTTATCCCTTACATTTTTTAGGCTTTTATATTATATTTCCATCATCCAGGACATAAAATTTTGTTATTAGAGGAGTTCTTTTTGCGCGAAGAAGATCTGATTATTGATCCGGACATGGAGGAAATTGTCCAGGGTTTTGTTATTGAGTCCACTGAGTATCTTGAACACCTGGACCAAGACCTGGTAAGTCTCGATGAAAATCCCGGCGACATGGAACTGGTTGGCAAGGTTTTCCGCGCCTTTCATACGCTCAAGGGTAATTCGCGCGCGCTCGGTTTCTTAGACATGGAGACAATGGTCCACCGGACCGAGGACGTTATACGCAAGGTGCGGGACGGTGAAGCACGGGTAGTTCCCGCAATGATGGACGTTTTACTGGCCTCGGTCGATATGGTCAAGGCCCTGCTCAACGATATTAGCGAGAAGAAAAAGCGGGAGCGCGACCTGGCGCCGCTTATTGCACAGCTTCAGGCGGTAAATGAAGACGGACCTGCGCCTGGAGCCGAACCTGCGGCCGCTGCGACTGAACCTTCGGTTGCTGCAGGAACCAGTACCGAGAAAAAGACCGCCGCACCCACCATCCGTGTCGATACGATCAAACTCGACAAACTTCTGAGCACAGCGGGCGAACTGGTGCTCAGCAAAAACCGGCTTCTTAACTTTACCCAGCGCCTGGAGCAGGGGCAGGCTGTTGCAAGTCCGGAAGAATTCCTCAATGAAATAAACGCGCAGCTTGGTTTTTTGGTCTCTGACATGCAGGTCGATGTCATGTCAACGCGCATGCAGCCCATTAGCCGCGTTTTCAGCAAATACCCGCGCGTGGTTCGCGACCTTGGACGCGAAACCGGCAAAGAGATCGAACTGGTCATTACTGGCCAGGAGACGGAACTCGACAATGCTATTATCGAGGAGATCGGCGATCCACTTATCCATATGGTGCGCAACTCGTGCGACCATGGCGTTGAAATGCCCGATGCGCGCGTTGCCGCAGGCAAAAACCCAAAGGGTCGTGTTGAACTTTCCGCCTATTACGAGGGCAATTTTGCCATTATCTCCATCCGCGACGATGGCAAAGGCATTGATACCGAGGTCATTAAACGCAAAGCCATTGAAAAGAAGCTTATTTCACCGGAGCAGGCCGCGACCATGGCAAAGAGCGACATCCTTAACCTCATTTTCCTTCCCGGTTTTTCCACTGCTGAAAAGGTGACCGCTGTCTCGGGACGCGGCGTGGGCATGGATGTGGTTAAAAACAGCATAGGAAAACTCAAGGGCATTATTGAGATGGACTCTGAAAAAGGCAAAGGCACGGTGCTCAAGATCAAGCTTCCCCTTACCCTTGCCTCCATGATAGGTCTGGAGATTGAAGTGGGCGGCATCCGGTATCTTGTGCCCCAGGAGGCCATTGTCGAAATTGTGCGTCTGCCAGCTTCCGGATACGCGGCCGCGGTCAAGGACAAGACTTTTCTTTTCCGGGGAAACTATACCTTGCCCGTGGTCA
>Ga0156787_1104_pt2 | contig 14177 bp, 8 predicted proteins | sample RifOxyD3_FD_110736 | JGI IMG/M metagenome (GOLD analysis project Ga0156787, IMG submission 110736) | Candidatus Raymondbacteria bacterium RIFOXYD12_FULL_49_13
GTTACACCCTTAGCGCCATCATGAAGGACACAATTCCGTACACATGAATAACTACCGGCTAAATATACTCCATAGGAATTCGTGTTCTTGATCTCAAGGTTGTCTATGGTCGTGTAACTGGTGTAGATGTTCCATGCATCAGCGTTACAGTTAATAGTCACTCCTATGCCTGCAATTCCGGTATGGCGGTTATTGGGCGCTGCGGTAATGGTCAAACGATGCCCGGCATCAGTTGTCCAGTCGCCAATGGTCTTCTTGGTGTATATGCCGGTGCCGTCTTTATAGAGAATGGCGATTTCGCTCTGGTCTGCTGATACAAGATTCCGGTTCTGATTTTCCCAAGCATCAAATGTTGAATACCGGCGTTTAATGTAATAGTCTGTGCCAGCGTAAGATGTTGTGGGATATGTTGTTAGCAATAGAGAGCCATTGGACAACACTGAATCTACCGTGTAACCAGCACTGGAATTTATTACGATGCTGTCGCCTTTTCCTCTATTGCTGGTAAGCCAGGTTGTTCCTGTGCCTGTAACCATGCGGGAACCTAGCGTAACGGTTATGGTCCCTTCCGCATAGTTTGAAGCACTTCCAATGGATACATACCGCATGTTCGCAGATGGGGGTTGTGGTATTTCACCATCTTTGTACTCGTCTGCTCCAATGTCCCATGGAACGGTCCTGACTGAATCGTCTATGTCTTTTTTGAATTTCTGAGACAAATCCAGGCCTGCGTCGCGGGCTATGCTGTTTGGCCCTATATGCAGGTTTGGAGAATTGGTGGAGGGGTTAGCAAAGGCCAATTGGGTAAGGGTTACGTTGGCGAAATTGTCTGATGAGCCGGTAACCTGGGTAATAGAACCGTCGCCGGATATGTTACGAATATCGTCTATACCCAAAGCATTTGACCAGTTTTCTGCAAAGTCCGGGTTGTTACCATAGCAGATATTGTTCACAACTACATTGTTCCCGCTTTCCACTCTGATGCCTGCACTGTCGCAGTTAAATACGGTATTGTTGGCAATAAAGGGGGGATTGTAGGTTTGGCCGCAGTCTGATTTGATGCCTTCGGCTGACATGTTGTAGATAGTGTTATTGTAAAGGCTGTCGTGGTTGTTGTTGTATTCGATATAAGGGCCACGGATACCATCTCTGATAATGCAATTACGGATGGTTGTGTAGTCACCTCCAACATAAATGCCATATCCTCCGGTGTTACGGATATCGAGGTTTTCAATGGTTACGTATGAGGGGTAGAGGTTCCAGGCATTTGCGTTGCAGTTGAGGACAACACCGGAGCCTTGAACGCCATTGTGTTTGTTTCCTGCTGTGATGGTGAGACGATAATCAGCACTGGTGGTCCAGGTACAGCTGCCGTCCCAAGTGCCGATACCTTGGGCAATGTGTTCAGAGCCGTCGTTATACAGAATGGCGACTTCGCTTTCCTGGGCAGAAACCAGGTTACGGCATTGGGAGGCCCAGGCTTGGAAGGTGGGGTATTTTCTTTTAATTACATATGATCCTGAGAATGTTTGCGTAGGGTAAGATGTCAGAACAAGACGTGTCTCTGAGGTTACGGAATCGATTGTATACCCAACCCCGTTGATTATGATGCTATCTCCCCTCCCGCGGTTTCCCGTGAGCCATAAAGTATTAAAACCAAAAATCTCCTTCTTTGCAGAATTGACGGATAATGTGCCCGTTGAGTAATCAACGGCACTTCCTACAGAAACATAATGTGAAGTTGGCCCTTCTTCCTCGATAACATATTGTCCTGGTGGAACATCAATTAAACAGGTAATTTTTCCAGACGGGAAAACTGCTTTCACGTCACAATTGATACTATCCGCAAATTTGAAAGTTGCGTAAGGCTGGTAATATCCAATATTGCCAGACTGACAATTATTGATTGTCGATGCACCTATAATATAATCAGGGTCGCCAAGATGCCCGCTTTGGTATGCATATACCTTCCCGCCTATTCCACCAACATTACTATAGCCAGCACCATAAGCGTCATATTTACCTCGAAGGGCAATTTTGAAAATTGCAGTTCCAGGCCATTCGTTTTTCAATATTTTGTTTCCATGTTGTGCGCTAAAATCACATTTAAACACATCCATTCTATCATGACCATCATTTTCATAGTCCAGTCCTATCGCGATACCAGATGCCTGGCCCCACCCAGTAGACATAAACGTATACAGATCATATTGTATATTAGTTGCTGTTGATTTATTTTGATATATTAAATCAACACCTTTTGATGTGGTAAAATAAATATCCGGAAGATTATTATTGTCATCATCTAAATTAAAAAACTTACATCCCATTATCATACCACACGTTGAAAGTTCTTCAAGGCCAAACATCGGTAAAAATGTTTCTGTAATGCTGCTATAGTCCCAAATCATATTCCACGCCAACAACTCCATTTGCCCATCATTATCAACATCGGCCATGTCAAAATCATATGCAAACACCCCGTTGACATTGACCCACGTGTCTACACATACCCCTTGATTTTTAAAATGGTACTTGCCATCCACCACATCCTTTATTAATCGTAATACTCTTTTGCCACCAGCTGCATCGTCCGTGATAATCCATATTTCAAGCCCATTCCCGATAACATTTTCAATCCTAAGCGCATATGCTACGAAGTTATCAGCAATTACAGAACTGGTTATATCGGTAAACTGGTCACTTCCATTATATGAGTAAACACGCAAGCGGCCAACTGACCCACCAACCCCGTCATCATTTGCATTAGCTAAAATCAGTTCGCATCTCCCGTTTCCGTTAATATCTGCCCATGCGGCAGCCCTTGTATCTGAACCCCCAATAGAAAATGGAGGGTCTTGATACCCATTTACAGAATTAACTAATTCAAGCTTCGTTCCATTTAAGTTTTTATAAAGTTGGTCAGGTGCAGCTGGACATCCTTCAGAACAATGTGCGCTAAAATCATTGCACAACAATAGGTCGTCGTACCCATTTCCATCATAATCAAAAACCAATATGTTTTTAGTGTTATACACATTGTTTAAATCATCAAACACAGCATCGGTTTGCGGAGTTAATAAATTATTAGCGCTTACTTTTGTAAAAGCACCATTACTTAAAGAATAAAGTCTATTCAATCCTTTTGATTCTGTGGTCGTTCTAAGCTTATTAATCAATATCATATTCTTCGTAGGTTTAATCGGCCCTTGGTCGACAAAATTACAAAATACAGCTGAAGAACTATAATATTTATCATTCTGTATTCCCGCATTATTTGTTTTATCCACGAATACTGTCTGATCTGGTGGTATCTTCTCAATTATTTGAGGTGTAAATTCTGGTAATAAAGAAGCTGCAACCGTTAACGAAGGACAAATCGTATAAATTGAATTATTTTCTCTTCTAAAAACATAAGCATCTGACAATAATTGAGAGTTTTCAATAGTTATACTACCCACATCCCCATTAATCGCTAAAGAATGACCATTCAGATCAAGACTGGCTCCAGATTGTAAGCAAACATTTACAGCATTTCTCAAATAAACATCATTAGCTAATATGTTATCCTCATACATATACAAATAATTTGCTTTTGTACTGCTATTGATTTGTGACACTGCATTTTCAAGAGTAGAGAAAAGGCCGTATGTATTGTCACACTGAATACCTTCTGCAGTATTCGAGGATGTTGTTAAAGCTTTAACACCTGTGATTTGTGCATTATCTGTTCCACCAAAAGCTTCCTTTAAATTATCATATCCTGTTATATACAAATCGCGGGCCTCATATCGGCCTCCTGGGCTATAACTTATGGAACTTACTTCCGCTTCCATCTTGATATCATACCCATTTAAGTCAATTGTTACATCATTAGAAATAACAAAATTATTCGGAAAAATTACTCCGTTTGAAGAAATTAAATCGGAAGGAAGTGAATAAGTACCAGGCATAAGAATAATATCTTCTGTCTTAGTCTTAGTTTCACCAAATGCATCTATATAAGGTTCGCCACTATTAAAATAACCATATTGAAAAGCCGTTTGTATGTCATCAAAATAATTCAGATAGGTGCTGGTATTATCATAACGTATTACAGGTTTAATGTCAAGACTAACAATGTAAGGTGTCATTGAACCACTTGAATAAAATTTCTGACGTGAATTCATGCCTCCCAATAAATTTGCTTCACAATAGAGATAATAATCCCATGCTTCTTTAATGGTAATTACAAAATCATCATTGTTCATAATATTATCACAAACAGGCCCATCTAATGTGGCGTTGGGAAAAACTAGAGTATAGTTATAATCGGATACGAAGTGTTTTTCTCCAGGTGGCGAAAAATGTCCCCTAATCGAACTAAAAAAGTAATATGGTAATGAAACATGGCCCATATCATATCTATAATAACCAACATCTGCGGTTGGGGCTAGTGACATCGCAATAACATTATCTTTTCCTTGTAGTGCGTCTACAAAACCACCCCCATAACACATTCCAAACAAACACACTATAGTCCCACAAGTTATTTCATCAATATCATCTCTAAAATTTAATTGACTATAATTACCCGTATTCATACCGTTCCAGGTATTTAAGTAAGACACTCCATCATCACGATCCCCATGATCACCAAGATATATTAAAAGTAGGTCTTCAAGCTGGACATTGTTTTTTAAATATATCATCTGATTTCTTATTTCTTCAACAGTGGCTCCACAAGTTAATTCATTCACTCCATCTTCATTAAAATCAGGATCGGTGCTTATATAATTACTTGATATAATATCCTGCTGATCATTCGTCGTAACAACTAACCGCTGGTCGTCTTGTGTATTATAACCATCGCTTTCGCAAACTATTATATGTTCCCTATCAAATCCCTTGCCTAAAAGAGTCGAATAGATTAATGTGATATCTCTATGAAAATGACACGTATTATTTTCTTTGTCGTATCCTCCGTTTACCAATAATGCCCATTTAGTTGAATATGCAAGATTGAATAATAGAACCACTATTATGACTATTTTCATTGTGACTCCTTATTTACTTTTAATTAACAGCATTGAATCTATACTATACTCCAGAGGCAAATCACCGAGCACAATACTAGTATCATGCAATGTTAGCGTGTCAACAAAAACGTATTTGAAGTTATGAAACATCATTGCGTTTGAGTACAAATTAATTAAATAAAAATAATACGCTCCATCCTTATTAAATATTACTTGATGCTTATACTTACCATTTATCGAATGATTAACAATAGATGGGTTTTTATATATTTTATATTTAGAGGTACTGTCTGCCATAGCATTAATCACCATGCTATCCGTTGGAGTAAGCGCGGCTACCGAAACAGTTAACCATAACATTATCAGACATAAAACATACATAACGCTCTCCTTGATAAATGATCTTGTCTCATTGATTTTATTTTATCATCAGGCATCGCTCCGCATTCACTGTATATTGGTCATTTTTTAATACAATTAAATATAGGCCTGATGTTTGATTTTGGCCAGTCCACGTTGCAAAGTAACTGCCATTATTCATATTCGCATTGACAAGCACCTCTATTAGTCGCCCTTGGCAATCATATATTGATAAGTTTACTTTCGTTCTGTGAGGTGATTTATATTGAACAGACCCATTATTTATTATGTAATTTATCTGAGTAGTTCCATTAAATGGATTAGGGCGTATATTTAAATTAAGAGATATTTGTCTTTGAGGGATGTTTTCGTTTGCAACGTACTTCGAAACGTCAAATATTAAAAGATTGTGGTCCGTAATAAAAGCATTCTGCCCCTGTATGTCAATATAATTAAAATTGGCATCCAAATTAACAAGAAAACTATCTACTATTATTGGTGAAAGTGGGTTTGCGGCATTAATAACATAGAAACCTTTATCTCGAACTGTTGCAAAAATGTAATTATTGACTATTTTAATATTGCTTACATAACCACCAATACGGCAGGTGCTTACAATTGTGGGCGCTGCACTATTTTCTATGTTGGCTATTTGAATACCACTATCTCCATTGGCTAAATATGCATAATTACCATTTACCTCTATTTTTATCGGAGCTACAGTTGTAGTGCATAAACTACTAAGTGTTGAAGAAGTCGGCGTTTTCACATTAATTATAGCAAAGCCACTAGTAAATAAATTTTGTATATAATGCGAAATGAATGCATTGGTGTCATTTTGTATAAAAACATCATGAGCCTGGAGCCCAAACATATTATATGTTCCTGTTATAATGGGGTTGGCGGGATCACTTATATCAACTATTGTTAATCCACTATCGCCTGTCATATATAAATACTTTCCTGATATCTCCATCCCTCTTATCCAGGTGAAAGAACTTGATAATTGCCCACTCAATTCTGGAAACAGTGGATTTGAAATATTGATTATTCGTAATGCACTAATTTGCTCATTGTATGCTAAATAGGCATAGTTATTAGATATCGCCAAACCATCTGCCACGCGGTGATTTAAGGGTGGACAATAACATGTATACGCAGACACAGATGATGGCGCAGATGGATCACTTATATCGATAATGTTCAAACAAATACTGTCATTTTGTGTCACATAGGCATAATTACCAACCACTTTAACATTAATCATAATTCCACCGGAAGAATAACTACCTACAAGAGTAATTGTATAACCTAAATGAAACATTACAAATAATAGGATTCCAATAAATAGTTTGTATTTAACCATAAATTTTCAATTACCTCCATCTTTAATATCATTTAGAAAATGGCCGTATTGCCAAAATACCGTTTAATCGATTAACTATAATTATAGTTCCTATCCTCAACTATGTCAAGTTCTTTATTATAGTGTAATCGCCGGCGAATTGCCTCACAAATAATGTAACCGAAGCCAGGGGGTGCTAAAAAGTCTTTCGATACGTTGCCTCATAATGTATGTAACCCAAGGAAAGGGGACATATATCTATGGGAAACGCCGCCAAAAGGGAATATTTACGCAGTATTTTCGAACGCTACCGAAAAGGAGGGCGCAAAGAGAAAAATGGTCTTTCTCTCTTTATAGTAACATAAATTAGGGTCGTTTCTCACGCTATAATTTCTTTCGTGCGAATCATTTATTCAGCCAGTTCTCCCTTGGATTTCCTTATATTCTTGTAAGAAGAAGCGGGATGGGGAAAGACATTTTCCGTGGATTCCCCCGTCCCGCAACAACCTTCACAATCCTTTTCAATGTTCTCACTTATCTTTACCACAATTGCGCAAATCAGCAATACTTCAATGCATGCGACCCCTGATACCCCGGAAGAGTTAATACGCCTTTATTCCCTATCTCTCACGTATCACTGCTGACTTCGCCTATAAAATAGAGGTTCGTCCTCTTATAGCGCCCTTTCAGGCTATCCGCCTCAGGCGGATCGGGCCGCTTTATCATAGTCCATTTCTGGTCTATGACAGGCCTCGTGCTAATCGGCTGATAGGTTTTGCCGATACCGGAACTTACATCCGGTTATATCCAAAGAGCTTTAATCCGGACACTTATTTCAGCAGGGTCATCTGTTTTACCAGGGTTGTGTTTCCGATTTTTGCCCTGACAATATAAATTCCCGAAGGCATGCCGGATGCGTCCCAGACGAATGAATTACGAATTACGAATTGCGAATTACGGTTGTTTTGTGTCACATCACAAACCATTTCCCCTTTTATACTATATATTTTTACATTCGTAATTCGTAATTTTGAATTCGTAATTGTAATTGTTGTCGTCGGATTAAACGGGTTGGGATACACCTCGAGCATATCGCGCGAGGCCACACCGGGAACGTCATCGACTTTGTCCACCCCTTTGTCCGAACCAATGACCGAGAAGATCATGTCAAAGACCGCGTCGCTGCTCGATAGGCTGGAGTTGTGCAGTTCGACAGCGAGGATGTTCTCTCCCTGGACAAGAAGATGGTTTGTGTCAGGCACGTAAAAGAGCGTGTAGGTATCGTTTTCACGTGAGATAAGCGAAGGAGAATCATTTCCAGCCGTGGGAGAGAGGTTGTCGCGCAGCACTTCCCCGCCGTTCAGATAGACCGCAATGCCGTCATCGTACCTGATGTCGAACCGCAGCCAATCGACCAGTGACGCTGAATCGGGGAAAGTAAATTTTTTCCTGAAATATAGGGTGTAGCCCGATGAGTTCAGGGTATTGGTGGTGTTGACGGACCATTCGCCAAAACCCAAAGGCGCTGTTCCCGTGTTCCACGATACGTCAAACGCCGGGTCGGTTTTCCATGTTACGGCAAGCGGCTGGTGCGCGTCGTTGTATTTCCAGCTCTGGTTCCGCAGCACAAGTTCCCAGGCCATGTCTTTGTTGCGGTTTATCTTGGTCAGCATCCGGTTGAGCCAGATGGGTCCAACCACCTTGCGCGTCGCAAGAAAAGTGTCTGTGAGCATAAAGGTGGTGTCAAGGTCCCGCAGCACAGCCGCCTGGTCGCCGGGTTTCCAGCGGTCTATCTCGTAGGACGCAAAGGGCAGGAATTCAGCCTTGTTTTTCGTCAGCACAGCCTTGATTGAGTCAATCTGCAAGGCGCCGTAGTGAACCGCCTGCTTCCAGGCATAGTAGAAATGGTTCTGAAAGGGTTCGTATGAAAGAAGTGAGTTGAAAAGACCCCTGATGAGGTTGGCCTGGATGCCTGCTTCGGTCGTGAAGCTGGCCGGTGGATTGATTCTGTTCTGCCAGACGGGTATGCCGCCTACAACAGTGGGCTGGACGTTCAGTATCGAGGTCATATAGGCATCGTCGATGCGCCAGTATTCCGAGACCGGCGGCCATTCCCACCAGGTTTGTCCCAGGGTATATTCGCCATCCCAGGGCAAAAAGCGGAATTTTCCGCCGGTTACGCCCAGTGTGTCGCGCTCGCGCGCCACTACCCAGTTGTTGTTGGGCCAGTCCCAGTTCTGGAGAAAGATGTTGAGCGTCATGTATTTGCAGAAGAGGCTGATGTCAAGAAGGTTGGAGAGCGAGGCATAGTCGTTTGCGGTCAGCTGTTTGTTGGTATAGGTGATCAACTGGTTGAGGGCGGTCATGTCTCCGGAAACGATTTCACCCTGGTTGTTGATGTCCCACGCCGGATAGTTGTAGTGGTCGGAAAAGAATTCTTCGTCCATTCTCTCGGCAATATTGTATACGCCCCAGAGCGTGGTGTTCAGATAGAGAAGCGCAAAACGGCTGTGCGCGCTCAATTCGCCCATGTTCCGGTACAACTCGCGCTCTACCGCGTCCCTGATGTATATTGACCGCCGGTTTCGTTCCTCCATGAGCGCGTCAAAGGGCGGATACGACCAGGCATCCGAAAACCCCGCTTTGAGAACCAGTTTGTCGAATTTTGCCAATGTCATGTCCGGAAAGACCTGATAGCGCAGTTTTGTTGACCCATAGTCTTCGCGGAAATAGAGACGGAATGATTTTTTCGGGGATTTCCAGCGCGATGCGCCGCCGTGGATACGGACCCCGGCGTTTTCGGAAAAACCCACGGTATTGCCCGGCTCAAAGAGCGTGACATTGCACGCCCGTTCCCACGCGGAACCGTGCAGCATGGAATTGTTGATTGTGGAATCGTTGGCGGCATCGCCGTAGAGGAGGCAGTAGATACCGGAATCGGGGTCCCACAAATTTCCCGAATCAGTGACAAGCGAAATAATCGGGATGTCCGTGGGAAACCCGTAGAGATAGTTTTTAGTCACTATCCGCGAGTGCACCGTGTTCCAGAATACAGCGGCCCGGATTACGGTCGTGCTGTTGATGGGAATAGCGCCGGTATAGGTTGTTGACGACATTGTGGGGTTCGAGTAATTGGTCGTGTATTTTATGACTCCTGATGGGCAGTCTGTTGTAATAGTCACGGAAATTGCGCTGGTCTTAATGCCCTGTTCCTCGGAAAAGAACACGGCATAGGTCGTATCATAGCTTAAGACCTGACTTTGTGCAGCATTGGCGAAAAGTACGAACGCTGTAAAGCAAAATACGTACAGTAGGATGTTTTTTTTCAAGGACCACCTTGCTTTTTTTGTTTGTATGAGGATGCCGCTACTAGACACGGGTATAATGCGAGGAACGGCAGTCGCATAGCCTGCAGATGATTGCATTTCTGATCCCTTCCCCACCCATGTCCCAGGTTTTTTGAAACCTGTGATAAAAAAATAACCGTTCAAGCGGGACAATACAAGATAATAAGCGGAGGATTTTTTGGATGGTTCAGGTCGTGCCTGGCTTTGACCTGCCCTGGTCCAGTAGATGAAGCAGCGCAAGAAAGGGGTGTCTCAAAAGCATCCTTGGCCCTGCGTAGCGCATGACTGCGCGAACGCTCTCGCGCATCTCCGGTGAGAAGCAGTGGACCCTGCACTTGGAACAGGCTGGTTTGTTTTCTCCAAAGGGGCATTTCTCAATCTGTTTCAGGGCATAGTCTTGAAGCAAAGCGCAGTCCGGGCAAAAGGCATGGCGCTGGTTGTGATTGTCCTGGCAATACAGGCTGACCATTGCCCGTATTGTTTTTGCCTCTCGTCTTTTCCTTGGAGACAATGCAATATTCAATATTTGTTTGCGCCCATGGTAATGCCGGAAATTATGAATTTCTGTAAAAACAGGTAGAGCACAATGATTGGAAAGATGGCCATGATGGAGACCGCGACGATATTGCCAATGGCAATGCCTGACTGCTGCTGGAACATGGAGACGCCGAGCGTGATAGTGTACATGTCCTGGTTGAGGAGCACCAGATACGGCCAGAGAAAATCGTTCCATGTCCCTAGTGCAATGAGTACCGTCAGCGTGGCCAGCACGGGTTTGCAGAGGGGCATGATAATAGTGAAAAATATGCGGAATTCCGAGGCGCCGTCCATTCGCGCTGATTCGAGCAGGCTGTCGGGCAGGGTCTTCATATATTGGGTGCAGAGAAAGACGCCGTATGCGCTCTGCATGGACGGCAAAATGAGCGCCCAGTAGGTGTTGACCAGGCCGATTTTGTTCATCATGAGATAGAGCGGAATCATGTAAAGTTGAAAGGGGATCATCATGGTGGCCAGGAAGACAAGGAATATCTTGTTTTTCCCCGTAAACTTTCCTTTACCAAAGGCGTATCCTGCCATGCAGCAGGTGGAAACCTGGAGCGCTATGATCGCAATGGTCACGCAGACCGTGTTGAGATAATACCTGAAAATCGGGATATTGGCGGCCGCGTTTAGGTAGTTGAACACGCCGAAACGTTCTATGTTGAACCAGAGCGAGGGCGGCATGGGAAGCCCTGCCTGGTTTATACCGTTGTCAAAGCTCGAAATGATCATCCACCAGAACGGACAGCAGACAAGCGCGGCGCCACCGAGCAGGATGATGACCCTGGCAGGGGAAAGCGCGTGTTTAGCGACTACGGATTTGAAGTGCGTCAATTTTTTTGCTCCTTGTGCAGCATGAACCGGTAATTGACCAGCGTTATGGCCAGTATTATGAAAAAGAGCACATATGCCGCTGCCGATGCGGTACCGAAACGGAAGGTGCCGAACGCCTGCTCGAAGATGAACGCGACCACTGTCTGAATGGAACGGGCTGGCGAACCAGCGGCGCCACCGAGAGTGTAGACGTCCTCGAACCGCTTGAGCGCGCCAATGCACCCTGTCATGAACAGGAAGACAAACGTGGGCCGCATGTTCGGCAGCGTGATGTGCCACCACTTCTGCAAGGGGCCAGCGCCGTCAATGGCCGCTGCCTCGTACATGGAGTCTGGAATGGTCTGCAGGCCGGCAAGGCAGATCAGGATGGTATAGCCTGCGCCATGCCATAACGCAAAAAAAACCACCACGAATTTGGCTGTTGCAGGATCATTGAGCCAGAGCAGCTTTGATGTGTCAACGCCCAACACGTGAAGATAATAGTTGATTGGTCCGCAATTGGGGTCGAACAGGTATTTGAATACGATGGACGCGGCAATGACCGAGGTGACCATGGGCATGAAATAGAGGATTTTGAAGGCCGCGGTTGCCTTGCGCTGGCTGTTGATGAGCGAGGCGAGGATAAAACCGATGGGAATGCCTAGTGTCAAGTTGAGAATGCCGATGTATAGTGTGTTGTACAGGGAATTCCCAAAGACCGGGCTGGACATGACTTCCTTGAAATTGTCGAGTCCGGCGAACGCTTCCAGAAAGCCGTTGGACTTGAAAAAACTGAGCCGGAACGATTCGGCAAGGGGATAGGCGAGGAAGAGCGCGAACGCGGTGAAACCCGGAAGCAGGAACATGTACCAGACCCAGTATTTCCTGATGTCTTTCCGGTAGATGATGATGACCGCGGCAACGAAGAGGAACATGACGATAAAGAGCGGAAACCCGAACCGCCTCATGGCAAAGGGTCTCATGCGCGCAAGCGGTATCTTTTTATCCCCTTGCAGCCATGTATCGGTCTGCGCTTGTACGGCCTGCATGCATTCAGCCGCAATGACGCGCACCTGCGCTGTGTCGTATACGCACGCATTGGCCCTGCTGACCGCCTTTTCAACCTCGCTCTGTATAATGAAACGCGGTGGCGCCCCCATCCACGGATATCGCGGGGCAGAGGTCTCCATCTGGCCGATAATAGTGTTGGAAAGGTCCCCAATTTGGTTTTCGGGCCAGTTTTTACTTGCGCGTATGACAGGAACACCGTTGTAGTTTTGCAAACACCACTTCTGCGCCCATTCGTCCTGTGACAGCCATTTCATAAAGCGCCAGGCCTCTGCTTTGTGCTTGCTTGAACGGGCCAGGGACAACGTGCTTCCGCCAAAGAGACCGCCCTTTCCCTGCATGTCCTTAAACGTCTGGCTGTATCCGAACCGCAGGCGCCCGTTTTCGAAGAATACCCCTTTCCTGTAAGGAAGATCGTAGATGACATTGGACCCCTGGTCCAACCTGATCGCGATATTATTGTTTGGGGTCTCCCAGACCATTGCTGCTTCAGCCCCGGTCAGGAACGATTTGGGCGCATATTTGCTGATATTGATCACCCACTGCATGGCCCGTACGTTCTCCGGGGTGTTCCACTGGTAGACATGTTCGCCATCGGCGCCGCTATGGCCCCATGATCCGCCGAAACCCTCGATGGCGTTCATGGTGACGAACACATTGTATTTGCCGTCAAAGAAGATCCCGTAGTTCATGTGGCCTGTTTTGGGATTTTTCCCGGTCATACGGCCGGCTTTTTCCATGATCTCAGCGGGTGTGGGATTCTCAGAAAGATACTCGACCCCCCAGTCGTCGAATATTTTTTTATCGTATCCGATCAGCCGGCTCCCGGAAATGTACGGTATACCGTAGGGGACGAATTGTTTTCGCGCGGGAATCCATGTGAACCATCCCTCGTAGATCCCGGCAAGGTATTGAGAGGTGTCGAACGAGGCGTCATTCGATATCCGCGGGCCAAGGTCATCGATCACCTCCTGCCGGGCGAATTCATCGGAAATGGGCATTTCCAGCACATCAACGCCTTCGCTCAGGAGCAGCGCACGCGTCTTTGAGATATATCCTTGCGAACTGCTTCCCCACTGCGCGGGCAGGATCTCAATTTTAATGTCTGGGTTTTGGCGCTCGAATTCCGCAAAAAGCCCAAAGACGCTTTTGTAAGGCCTGCCGGTCATGGGCGATGCGCCATCGTACAGAGGTGTGCCGATGAGCATGACTTTGATCGTTGTTTGCGGCGCCGCCATGAGGCACGCACAAATCAGAAGGACAAAAGAAATAAGCGGTTTCATTATAATCAAAATCCTCTCATACCAAGCCAATTTGTAAAAAATAACTCTTCCGGATCGCGAAAACAAGAAAACAAGATTGTCCGCAAAGAATGTCCATGGCGGCAATTATCAGGTTGGTTTCCCGGCTTGGAAGAGTTATTTTCTTTCATAACGGACGGCCATTATGAACCAGCATATCGCTATTCCAGGCACGGCCATTGCCTTGTTCCTCGCATGCGCAATGGCCCTTGTCCTTACCAAACAGCACATTGATATGATTGACGCGCCTTTTTATCAGGAGCAGCGGGTCCTGCATGATCAGGTCGTGTCGCATACCGCGTCTTCCCCCTATCAATACCGGGTCCTCCAGCCTGCGTTTGTCCAGGGTCTGCTCCATATGGCGCCCGTTTCATCGGCAAAGGCC
>Ga0156787_1130_pt4 | contig 12650 bp, 10 predicted proteins | sample RifOxyD3_FD_110736 | JGI IMG/M metagenome (GOLD analysis project Ga0156787, IMG submission 110736) | Candidatus Raymondbacteria bacterium RIFOXYD12_FULL_49_13
ATTCCTGGACCTGACAGTGAACAACATCACGGTCAGGGGCGCCACGGGCAATCCCGCGGACGTCGTGCTGATTGGCAAGGGATTTGAGAACTGCATTGATGTTGAGGAGGAGATGTTCAGGGTGTTCGCGCAGGACATCACGTTCGCTGCCATGACACTCTCCGAAGTTCGGTGCAATTGCGTAAAATTCCAAGGGGGGGTCAACAACCACACGATTTTTCATAATATGCGATTTTTAAACGTGGGCGAGCGCATGATCAAAGCCCCTGGCACGCTTGTCGCGGCACAGTGCACTCTGCGATATTGTCATTTTGAGAACACAAAGCTTCCATCAGCCATACGATGCGGCAGCAGCGGCGCTGATTCCATTGACCGGGACGGTAATTATATCGCGGGCATGGATATTATGAAAGGGGACGGCTGGGTCATTCACGACAACATGTTCCTCAACATCAAAGGCGCCACAGGCATGGGCAGGGCAGCTACGTTTTTATGGGGCCAGAGCCAGAACATGATTGTGGAACGGAACACGTACATCGGATGCGACCGCAGTATTGCCTTTGGTAATTTCGGCGGCAGCGGCACCATTGGCTGCACAGCGCGGAACAACTTCATTGTGCCGGGCACCACCAATGCCATTGAAATCGCCAACAGCACCGGTCCATTTATATTCAACAACACCTCCTTCAGCGCGCTTTCAACGAATTCCGGCACCATATGGCTCTACAATACACAAAACGCGGAGATAAAAAACAACATCATCTGCAATGGAATCTCGTCAGACGCTTCAACAGCCGACACAGCGCACAATATTTCCCTTGGCCGGTCGCAGCGGTCCCTTGCGGCGCGCTGGTTTGGCGATGAGGCCCAGGCTGACCTGCATATTAAGTCCGACACCTGCGCGCCGGTCGACGCAGGGACAACACTCTCGTCCGTGACCGATGATTGGGACGGTACTATGCGCACAGGAACGTATGATATAGGCGCTGACGAATCTCCGTTCACCCATAACGCGATACAGGGATATGGAATCACCGAAACGGATGGCCTGGCGCTTGCCGGACCAGAACCCAATCCTTTCAATCCGGTCACAATCCTTCGATACAAAGTCCCGCACACAATGGCGGGCAACGACCTTTGTATTTCCGTGCATGACATGGCAGGCCGGGCCATACGCACGGTGCACCGGGCAGCGGCGACACCAGGCTGTCACGCTGCGCTCTGGGACGGGCTTGACGACAACGGAAAGCCGATTCCATCGGGCGCCTATGTCATCAGCTTGCGCTGCGGGACAAATGTGAAAAGCGTCATGGGGCTATTCAGGCAGTAACTGTTCGAAGTATATGGCATAAACTCTAGGGGGGGGGCTATGAGGATTTTTCTTTCGATTCTCGTTGGTTTCATGTTTACAACCCATATCATTGCATGGACAACATGGGACAACAAAAGCGTACCAGTGCTGGCCGCTCCGGCTAACCCGGTCATTTGTTCAACCTCGACGCAATTGTATATGGCGTTACGCACGCAGCAGCCAGGAAGGGCTGTTGTACTTAAAGATGGGACATACAACATCGCGTCGATTGAGCCGCTCAGGATCGATTCGCCGCGCGTTTCCATCCGCGGAATGTCGGGAAATCCCACGGCAATCGTCCTTGTCGGCAAGGGGTTTGAAAACTGCGATGATGTTGAAGAAGAAATGTTGCAGTTATACGGTACCGATGTCCTGCTGGCCGATTTTACCATATCTGAATGCCGGTGCAATTGCGTTAAATTCCAAAGCGGTGCAAACAATAACACAGTGTTCCACAATGTTCATTTCCTGAACGTGGGCGAGCGCATGATCAAACATCCCAATGTTCCTTTCTCAGAAAGTTGCACGCTCCGACACTGTCATTTTGAAAACACCAAGATACCATCAGCATCAAGGTGCGGCAGCAATTCCCTGGACCAGGACGGCAATTATATCGCTGGCATCGATATCATGTATGGCCGGAACTGGGTCATTCATGACAATGTATTTCTCAACATCAAGGGATCGAGCGGCGGCGGACGCGGGGCCATATTCCTATGGGGAATGTCCGAAAACATGGTCTCTGAACGGAACACGATTGCGGGCTGCGACAGGAGCATATGCTACGGCAATCCAGGCGGCAGCTATGTTATTGGCGGGATCATCAGGAACAACTTCATCAACCGCGGGGCAGGCCAGGCCATGGAAATATGCCAATCTTCAAACATTCAAACATTCAACAACACCGTATATAGCACTGTCCCAACCTATTCTTTGGCGATCAGCTACTACCAGCCCGGCGGCGGAAATGAGTTTAAAAACAACATTGTTTTCGGGAACCTGTACCGTAATGGCGGCGCGGTGGTCGACACTGCGCGGAACCTGATCAGGACCACAATGCAAAACTGGTTTATCAGCCCTGCAACCAACGATCTTCATCTGAACGCCTTTGCGACAGCGGCTGTCAACAGCGGCCTTGCGAATCTGGTGACCGATGACTGGAACGGCCATTGCCGGGCAGCGACAGACGCCTTAACGGATATTGGCGCTGACGAATATAATTCAGTGGTTGTCCAGTGCCCTGGTCCGGCCATAGAAACAAACAGTGATATGTCTGCCGGAAACATAAAAATCACGGCCATGCCGAATCCGTTTAATTCCGCCGTCACTATTACAGTAGAGGATGTCAACGGGCAGCAGGCAGTGAAAAGAGAGAACGCAAGAATAGATATTTTTACTATCCATGGAAAACATGTTCAATCACTGCCAGTTGCACGTCCGGCCTTGGGCGGACTGTCCGCTAGTTTCATATGGGACGCATCAGCCCAGCCTTCAGGCGCATATATAATAAGGGTAATTATAGAAGAAAAAATCCTGGTAAAACAGATTATATTTATGAAATAAGCTTCTTCATCTCCAGCACTTTGTCGGTCCATCCTGTTGCAGGAGACACCGGTTGCACGAAATGCAGTCGCTCCGCAATGATGGGTTATGCCGCAGGCGATCGGGCAATGCCGGGTCCCTGATCAGCGGTCTGCAAAAAGATACAAGGTCCGCAATGCCCGAGCTGATGATTTCCCCGGCTTTTTGCGCTGACCTGAAACCACCCGCAAGAATGACCGGGATACCAAGGCCATCCTGCTTGAGGCGCTTAGCAAACCCGGCATAATACGCCTCGTCCTCAGGTTTTTTTATATGCCGTCTGCAAATCTTTGCCGAACTTTCAAAGATGCCACCGCTTATTTCAATGCCATCAAGGCCGGTCTCCTGAAGCGCAAAAACCATTGCCAGGCTTTGGTCCTGCGAAAGGCCCTGTGGAACAAAATCCTCGGAATTCCATTTGATTAAAACCGGAAATGAGTCTCCCAGGGATCGTTTTATCCGGGTTATGATCTCTGTAACAAATCTGAGCCTGTTTTTAATTGACCCGCCAAAATCATCTGTTCGTCTGTTGGTGTAGGGCGACACAAACTGGCTGATAAGATAGCCGTGTGCGCCATGAAGCTGGACCCCGTCAAACCCCGCTGCTTTCACACGTTCAGCTGCCTGCACATATCTATCAATGGTATCCGCTATCTCCCTGTCAGACATTTCGCTGGGAACAAGGCACTTTGGCGCAGGGACCACTGACGGCGCAATGGCATGCAGCCCTTCGGGAACATAGGGCGTTTGCCTGCCCGCGTGGTTGATCTGCATGATAATCTTTACTCCAGGATAGGTATGGACCGTATCAGTTGTTTGCTTGAGGCGGGGAATCACCGTATTGTTATGAATGCCTGTCATAGAGGGCGTTGTGGCGCCCTCTGGGGAAACATACGCATGCCCGGTTATAATGAGGCCCACACCGCCCTGCGCAAGCATCTGGTGCATAGAGACATATTCCGGACCAACGCTGCCCTGCGCATCAGCGCACCGCTCAGCGGTTGCGGAACGGGCCAGGCGGTTGTTGAAGGACAAGCCAAAGAATGAGCAGGGGGAAAAGAGGCCGCGGGTGTCCATGCCTACGGGTTTAAAATCCCGTATTCTTTGCATGCATCCACGAACGCCTCGATATTCTCTATGGGCACTTCAGGTTCGAGAGTGTGCGTTGGGGACAGTATGAGCGCGCCATCCTGCCCCAGGGCCTCAGCCATGTCCCTGACATTCTTCTTCACGTCAGCAGGCGTGCCAAAAGGCATGACCGTCTGGGTGCCGATAGTGCCGTCGAGCACCAGCTTGTCGCCCCATTTCCTTTTAACCATGACCGGATCAATGCACTCGGGTTGCACTGGGTTGAGAATGGTAACGCCGATTTCGATGAGGTGGGGGATAATTGTCTCAATATTTCCATCGCTGTGGTACCATATCTGGATATCAGGTTTTATTGCCCGCACCGCTGCATAGACCTTTGCCCAGCGGCCTTTCATGAAATGCTTCCATTGGTCAAGTGAAAACATGAGCGTGTTCTGGTTTGCCACATCATCGCCCGTGACAATAACGTCAACACCGGCCCTGGCCATGGCGGTTGCAACCGCGATGTTCTTTTCCATAAGCTTGTCGAGAATAAATTCGCACCATTCAGGCTGGCTGATCATGTCCATGAGAAACGGTTCATATCCCCTGATCTGCCAGGAATCCTCGTACATGTGGCCAATCCATGCTGAGGCAACATGGCCGCGGCCGTGGATGGCCTCAACTTCGGCCCTGAGATGGGTGTCTGAAAAATCTTTGACACTCGGGTATGGGAATGATTCTATCTCCTCGAAGCGCTCCGCGTTGTGCAAGGGACTCACAAATTGAGTAAAATGATACATACTGCCGGGAATTTCAAGAACCCCAATCTCGTTGATAAAGGCACGGGGCGGTTTAGCAGTGCCTGCATGGTAGGTTGAAAAATCAGGAGCTGTGAACCCTTCGGGCTGCCGCAGGGCAAGGCCTTCGGGCGTATACATTCCCTGGCGCATGTGCAAAGCGCGGGTATCTGCAACTGCGTAGCGTTCGAGCATGCGCTTGCGGAGATCTTGGGTATAATCGGCATAGAACAGAAAGGCCTCGTGCTTCTTATGCGCCATAGTGGCTTGAAAACAGGTTAACTGGTCAATGGCCATGATAACTCCGGGATATAATGTTAAGACTCCTGCGACTGGAAATGTTCCAGGATAGAATAAAATACATGCTTTGGTGCATGGAAAAAAAGACCCGCGTTGGGGGTACTGGCCTCACCGCGACAGTATCTATGCTTGTTACCCCATGCAACCGAGCAATTATATATATTATTAATACCTTTTAATCACTAAGGAACGTTATGTGCGGCATAGTCGGCTATATTGGTAAACGTCCTGCTGTTCCTATTATCGTTAACGGCATTGCCAAACTCGATTACCGAGGATACGACAGCGCCGGGTTTGCCATTAGCGAAAATAACCGGTTCGTCTCTTTTAAAACCAAAGGCAAGCTCGAGAATCTGCGCAAAAGGATCCACGGTCTCTCCTTTTCCGGCACGCGGGGCATTGCGCATACCCGTTGGGCGACCCACGGCAAGCCATCGGAAAAAAACGCCCACCCCCATTTCAGTCATAAGAAAGACATTGTTGTTGTACACAACGGCATCATTGAAAACCACACCGCCTTGCGCAAGTACCTTGAAAGCAAAGGCCACCACTTTTCATCAGAGACCGACACTGAGACCATTCCCCATCTTATCGGCATGTTTTACCAGGGAAACCTTGAAAACGCCGTTGTGGCTGCGCTTAAAGACCTGCAGGGCACCTATGGCCTGGCAATCATGGCTGAAAAGGAGAACAAGATCGTGGTGGCGCGCAAGGGCAGCCCCATCATCATCGGCATCATCCGAACGGGCGAATATATCGTTGCCTCGGATGTCACCGCGATCGGCGAATACACTAAAAAGATCGTCTATCTCTCGGACGGCGACATAGCGGTGCTCACGCCCAAGGGATACCAAATCTTCAATCTCGAGAAAAAAGAGGTTAACCGGAAAATCGAGAACATCACCTGGTCGCTCGACGCCATTGAGAAAAAGGGCTTTGCCCACTTCATGCTCAAAGAGATTTACGAACAGCCCGAAACCCTGGCCAACGCGCTCAGGGGCAAATGGGACGCACGGCGAATGATGCCAAAATTCGGCGGTCTCAATATCCCTGAATATGATATTAACAACCTCCAGCGCGTCATCATACTTGCCTGCGGCACATCGTGGCACGCGGGTCTTGTGGCCGAATATTACCTTGAAAAATTCGCCGGGTTCCAGGTCGAGGTCGAATACGCCTCGGAATTCCTGTGTAAAATGGACGATCTGGGGTCACGCGACCTGGTCATCCCCATTTCACAGTCAGGTGAGACCATTGATACGCTCATGGCCCTGCGTAAGGCGAATAAATTCGGCGTCTACAGTCTTGGCATTGTCAATTCCGTGGGCAGCACCATTGCCCGCGAGGTGACCGGCGGCAGTTATATCCACGTGGGCCTCGAAATCGGCGTTGCCAGTACCAAGGCCTTTACCGGACAGATCATGGCGCTCTATCTTCTTGCCATATATCTTGGCCGCGTACGCGGCATCCTCAAGGGCGCCCAGGCCGACATCCTATTTAAAAAGGCGCGCGCACTACCCGGTCTGGTGACTGAAATCTTTAAAAATGAACGCACCATCATATCAATAGCCAGAAAATTCAAGCGGGCGGCGAACTTTATTTACCTGGGCAGGGGCCTCAACTATCCCACAGCACTCGAAGGGGCGCTCAAACTCAAGGAGATATCGTATATACACGCCGAAGCCTTTCCAGCCGCGGAGATGAAGCACGGCCCCATTGCCCTGGTCGACCGTAAAATGCCCGTGGTCTTCACTGTGCAGAAAGACGACGGCTACGAGAAAATACTGAGCAACATCGAGGAGATCAGGGCGCGGAAAGGCATCATCATCGCCGTGGTGGAAAAAGGCGATTCACTGGTGCGAAAAAAAGCCGACTACATTATCGAGGTGCCCGGGACCTCCATGTTCCTCTCCCCTATGCTTAATATTGTACCCCTGCAACTGCTCGCCTACCATATCGCCCGCCTGCGCGGATGTGAAATCGATAAACCGCGGAACCTGGCCAAATCGGTCACGGTCGAATAACTCTTAAACCAAGGAAAATCGCGATGAGTGTCTCTTATTTGTCAAAAGAGGGCTATGAAGAGCTGGAACAAAAGCTTAACAACCTGGTAAAGGTGCGTCGCCGCGAGATCGCGCAACAAATAGAGACCGCACGCGCCCACGGCGACCTCAAGGAAAACGCCGAATACAAGGCAGCTAAAGAGGCCCAGGCCTTTAACGAAATCCAGATCAGTGAATTGTCGGGCAAGCTTTCGTCCGCGCGCATCCTCGATTATTCGACCGTGACCACGGACAGGGGATGCATTGGCACCAAGGTCACCTTTCTCGACCTCGAATACAACGAGGAGGAAACCTATGCCCTTGTTGCCGAGGAAGAGGCTGATTTTTCTAAAAACAAGGTTTCAGTGTCATCACCTGTTGGCAAAGGCCTGGTGGGCAAAGCTGTTGGCGATATCACGGAAATAACCGTGCCAGCAGGCACTCTTAAATACAAAATCCTGAAGATCGAGAAAGCGATTTAAACACTTGCATAGGACCCTTTGTTTTATTAGTTTTACGTTACTCTATATCTATTATATTGATTATTTCACCCAAGGGAGGCTGTATGAAGAAGCGTTTTTTCCTGTTACCCATCATTTCAGCGGTTTTCATTACATTATGTATGTGGAGTTGTACGGTAAACAACCCTGAGGACGTTGGCAAAGAGACTGATAAGACAATCCTCGATTCCCTGATCACTGTTGCCAACGCGCAGCACAACGCTGCGATCGAAGGCACTGATCTGGGCGAATATGCCGCTGGTTCAAAAGCGACCTTTCTCCTGGCAATAAAGGCTGCGGAAGCGGTTTCTGCGGATGCTGACGCAACACAGGGCGCCATTGACCAAGCAATCACTGACCTCGCTGCTGCTATGGCTGAATTCAAGGACCAGCAGGTCCAGGCTGTTGGCAAGGAAGTACTGGATTCACTCATCGCCTACGCCACTACGATCCACAACAGCGCAGTCGAAGGCTCTGTCACCGGTCAATATGAAACAGGGTCAAAGGCAGCGCTTATGGCTGCCATTGATTCGGCTGAAACAGTTTCTGCAAACGCGCTTGCCACCGAAGGACTGGTGACCCAGGCCATCTCCGACCTTGCGGGTGCTCTGGCGGTCTTTGAAACAAAAAAAGTTGTTTCACAGCAAACCGTTGATTCGTCAAAAACACTCTCGGATGCGGCAAAACAGGATCTTGTCGATCTCTTTTGCGGTCTCGAAGGCGGCTCAGATTTCAAAAACGCCGATTTCTCGGCAATCAGCGCTGATTTTAAGGCTGCGCTCGCCAAAAACGCCAATAATCTTGAGGCCCAATTCGGCGCTGCCATCACTGAACTGCTCATGCTCAACCAGTCGACCATTATGGCGCAGTTCGATTCGCTCTTCACCATAGGGTCAAACGGATCTGAAAGCCCCTCGCTCTTCAAGGCCGCGCGCCTTGTTCCAGATGTCAGGATCGCGGAAAACACGGGCCTGGTACTCGCCAGGATGGCCGCAACCACGGAGAACATTCCGCGCCTCAGCGAAATCCAGGACTCCCTTACCTCAATTGTTGTCCCGGCCATAGACTACGCGCTTGCCAGGCTGCAGGTGCTTGCTGACGCTGATTCCTTCGAATTCCTGGTCACCCCCCAGCTGCTGGGCCAGGGTTGCGCTGGTTCAAACCAGGACTCCGTGGAAATTGACATGGGCGAAATCTACCTCTTTGACGCGGCCCTCAGGATACTCAGGAGCAGCGTACGCTCCATTACCGCGTACAATTTCGATTTTGACGACAACGGAAGCTACAGCTGGATCAATGACATTGATTCGCTCATGAACGCGGACGATTCCACGGGCACGGCTGATTCTCAGGCTATCATGGATCTTGTACACCGCGTGCAGTACATGCTCGAGGACGACCCCGACTTCCTCACCCTTCGTTCAAACGGTGCGGCGCAGCTGGGCAGCGCTCTGCAAGATCTTAAATCAGCCATCACCTCGGCAAAATTGAGCATAGCCTCAATCCGCGCTGAAACCGACGACCAGTACAACGACGGTCTGAAAATAACTGACATCCAGGAAGGAGACCTCGACATCAGCTCCGGGGATGACAAGCCAAACTTTTTAAGCGGAGTCACTACCATCGAAGGTCTTCTCAACAAGGTCACTGAGATCATCAGCGGGCCCTTTACCTTTATCGAAGATTTTGACGGGGACGCGTCAACGGCCGATGCCAGCCTCACGGTCAATCTCTCAGCGCTGTACAACAATCCGATCCAGGACCTCCGTTCTCTGTTGCCGCTCCATGCGTGGCGTCCTGATTCCGAATGGATCGAAACCACAAAGGATACCATCTGGCAGGATACTGTCCTTGAGGTGATCAAGGAAAAAACCTCCTTCATGCCCATTGACCTTATCGATGGCGCGGGAGAACCCATTTCCATTGACGATGACAGCCTGGTCTACAAAATCCAGATGCCTGACTGGACCTTTGGCGGCCTCTTTCCCAACATGGACAGCATTCAGGATTTTGAAGCGCTCTTTGGTCCCATAATGGGGAACTCAGAAGAGCCAAGTCCGTCTGCTCCGCTCAAGGCGCTGTCTGCAAGGAAGTTGTTCTAAGGCCAAACGCGCGCTTCAATGTTCGCACGCATTTTAAGGACAGCTGCATGTGCAGCTGTCCTTTTTATTCTACTCTGTCCACCAGGCCAAACCAGCGCCTTTTCACTTATCGAAAACATTGTTCAATCTCACCCGTTTTATTCACTCCAGCAAAAGGCCGCTACAGGGTCGTGTATTGAAACCAGACTGGGCCTGAATGAATGGGCGCGTAATATCGATTCACCCGAAAAACTGCTCATCGAAGACCGGTCAGGGGAACTACGGGCCGCATACCGGTTAAACCCCAATTTCCTCATTGAGGCCGCCCTGTTCGATCATTATCGTTTGCGAAACTGCTCAAAATCCATCACCTTTCCGGACGACTATCCGGTGCGCCTGGACATGGCAAACGCGAATAACGAAGCAGGGGCCTCCCTGGGTTTTCTGGCACACAAGGGAACAGACCACTCCATTTCCGCTGTTGTTCATGGCGTCAACAGCCCTGTCAGCGGCCAGGTCAATGCCACGTTTGCGGGCATAACGCGCTTGCTTTTTGCCGCGCCGTTTCTCAGCTTTCGTTGGGATTTTCCTGACCTCTATAGTGTCTACACAGTGCGTACTCAGATTTCGTCAAACCCGTTTCAATACCGAACGATTTTCAACCGGCAAACATGGCTGTTTGGCACGGGGTTGTACACCCCCTGGCAACAGCGGCCCATTGTGCTCACGCGGGCAGTGCAACACATTGACCCAAAGTATATTTACGCTGACGATGATAGTCTGGCGCTGCGAGCTGACCTGCGCGCTGACCTCATCCAATTGCCCTGCGATATTGGCAGGGCAACCACAACCGGTTCCCTGGGTTTTTTTACGTACAACGGCCTTTTAGATCTTTATTATTTGAATGTAAGCAGCATAGGGTATTCAACCGTTGTCTCGAATATGCCAGCCCAGGGAACCGGGTTTGGCGCACTCCTGCAATCGCGCATGGAACTTTTTTCTTGGCTGGACCTTGAAGCAACCGTGGGCCATGCCTCAATCGGACTGGATTCAGTATCCGGAAAAAAATTCAATCTGGCAAAATACGAGGTAATAAGTGAAGGAAATTATCTTTGCAGCGGCTCAGCCTCGCTTACGGCATGGATGTGCGCCCTGGGGGCGAATATAAAATTCATGCATTGGAACACGATAAAACAGTCACTCGGCCTGCTCAGGATCTATCCCGGCTATGCGCTGGATTGGGAAAAGAGGCCGCTTTTCACATCTTCCACCAACGGCACACTTGAATCAGAAATAATTTTCGCTGATTTTCTCGTCTATCGCGGCGCCTGGGAGTTTCGCAGAGGCGCATGGGCGGCACGCCTTTGCTTTGACCAGGGAATTCCCCTGCGAACGAGATACACGCATGAAACGTCCGCGCCAACCAACAGCGGACAGGGGGGAAAAAAGGCTGACAGTATAATAGGATTAGAACAAGCAATGCTGAAAATAACGTATTGGCTGCCGGACAGAAACACCGCGCAATAAGCGGTCACAACTCCGTATACACGACTTCGCCTGTTTTTTTACTCAAAATCGATCCGCGTATGCTATACCGGCCCTGGGGAACAGGCATGCTGCTAAAATCAATCCTCTCCCACACATCAGTATACCTGTGCGTGCTGTCGGCTGGGAGGGTGACGCTCTGTACGGTCGAGTCGCCTGACCATGAACGGGGCGATATCCAAACAAGCGTACTGTTTTCATCGTAAATCTCGATATATGTGCCTTTCTGGGTCGAATCAATAGACAATGTGCGACCGGAAATATTTTTGAGTTCCGCGGAAATGGCCACAACGCTCCAACCCGTGGAATCGAGTTCATCCCTATAGCTGATGGTCGCGCATACAGTGTCGCCGTAGCACCGTTCCTCCGATGCCGCGGGCCCGGCAGGAACATGGTCCTGGCAGCACACAAAAAATAAGGCTGCGATATACGCGCCTATAAGCGATCTGGTGCTCATTTGAGCGCAAACCGCTTTCTGCATATGGGAAGACAGAGAACAGCCGCGCGATCCATTGCAAACACCGAGGCCACAAGGTCCGTGATGCGCACAGCGCCCTTCTGACCCAGGGCAAGAGTAGCACAATACATTTCTCCGTCGAATCCGGAGGAAAGTACACCTGGCTTGAAGTCGGTCTGAATAGTGCTGCCTTTTTTTTCAACAACTACGGGCCAGGAAGAGGCTACGGCAAACGCAGCGGCTTTATCGCGCATGGACTGGCCCACTACCTCGAATTGCACGGTGTACTCAGCGGCAAAAATTCTTTCTTCAAGGGCAGCGCGCACTTCTGAAATCTCCCTGCTTTTTATCTCCAATCCCACGGGTAAATTGGCGTTGATGCGGTCGATAACAGACTGGTCGATCTCAGTATAAAAAAGGCCGGTGAAAAGTTCAGCCTCGCCGCAACAGCCAAGCGGCAGCGGATAGGTGAAGCTGAATTCCGGATGGGGCGAAAAACCCGCGGAATACGCCGGATAGACCTGCGCGCACCTGCAGGCGCGCTCAAAAAGACGCATGATATCGCGGTGGGCGATAAACCGGGCCTCATCCCCTTTTTTATAGGAAAAAAGATAGCGGAAGCCCTGTTCTTTGCCTGTGCGCGGCCCAGCGGTCGCACTGACAGGCGCAACCAGGGGCGCGGTTTTCAAGTGCGACAGTCCATGCGCGCACCTGCCGCACATTCCCGGACACACGTCCCTGCAATCAGGCGTTATTTCTCCCGCAAGCGCGCGCGTATGCTCCTTCCGCAGAAAACGGGCGAATTCCGGTTCCTTGAGAAAATCCCAGGGAAGCGCGTTGTGTTCGGGGAGCGCTTGCGTGCACGCGTGTACATCGATGCCGGCCTGCGAAAAAAGTTCGTTCCATTTCGCGCTGTTGAACCGCT
>Ga0156787_1001_pt2 | contig 12645 bp, 9 predicted proteins | sample RifOxyD3_FD_110736 | JGI IMG/M metagenome (GOLD analysis project Ga0156787, IMG submission 110736) | Candidatus Raymondbacteria bacterium RIFOXYD12_FULL_49_13
TCCATCTTGAGTTCAGTATTATCAACCGGAACGCTGCTACCGGCGGCGATGGCGTTGCCGAAATTCAGAAGCGGATTTCGGGAGGCGCGCCTTTCGATCTCAATGAGCGGCGCGGCAGGGGCATCGAGCTGGTGAAAATGCTGTGCGCCGAATTTTCCGTTTCAAGTGAAAATGACAAAACCATAGTTAAAGTCATAAAAAAGAAAGAGGTATAACAATGGGGAATCAAATTAACATCTCGTTCAAGGATGTTGACGGTAAGCCCAACGCCAAGGTGGTCGAATTTATCGGCGACCTCGACGCCACCAACGTGGAAAGCGTTCTCGAAAAGATCGTTTCGCTCATGGACAACGGCGTGGTGAATATCGTCGCTGATTTCGAGAAACTCCGCTATGTGAACAGCACCGGATTGGGGATATTGCTCCATTTCAGCAAGCTGGCCAAGGAAAAAGGGGGGTGCTTCAAGATCGCCAACGTCAATGAACATGTCTACGAGATCATCGAGATTATCGGCGCGAACACCCTGCTCGATATTTATGAAGGCCTGGACGAAGCCGTCCTTTCACTTTAGAATGAAACCATTTATCATAGAACCTGCCAAAAGGAGAAAATGTATGCTGAGACATGCTATCACAGCCATGGCCGCGTTTGCGGTGCTTTTCACCGGATGCGGCGCGGGTAACGATCCCGTGGTGGCGAAAATCAAGGGTCTTACCATCCGTACTTCGCAGATCGACTCGCTTTTTCAGGGAATTGCCGACAAAGCGGAACGTACCAAAAAGGTCCGTGAATATATTACCAGCGAGCTGGACAAGCAGGCGCAGTACAACCAGGCGCTCAAAATGGGGTTTCACAAACTGCCCGAAAACAAGGCGGTGCTCGAAAATATTACTATGATTGAGGCGGCCAGCTACTACGCAAACGAGGTCCTAAAAAAGAACTGGGGTTTTACCGAGGCTGAAGTGGAAAAACGGTACAAGGCCGGCAGGGAATTGTATCGCCAGGACAAACCACGTGTTGATTCGGTTGCCACACCCGAACAGCAAAAAGCGCTTGCCGCGTTCGAAAAAGACCCCTACAAACCGCTCGATGTGGTGCGTCCCAAGGTGTTGCGGAACATGCTCATGGAGCTTCCGGCCATAAAGGCGGCGCGTGCCGAACGAATCAAGGCGCTTGGCGAGAACCCCGATTCCCAGCGCATATACGAAGCTGAAGACGCCATGGTCAACGATTATGTCGGTCAGCTCGATTCAACGGTCATGGAACAGCTCAAGGAACAGCACAAGGTCAAAGTGCACGAATATACCCCCCAGGTAAATGATACCGAACTCAGGGAATCCTGGGAGAAGACCAAACAGAGCTACAAACGCAAGCCCGACATGGAAGTGCAGTTTATCTCGGTCACCGACCGGAAATTGGCCTACGACGTTGTCGACCGGGTGAACAAGAAAAATGAGGATTTCCTGAAGCTGCAGAAAAAATATTCAACGGACAAAGCCGCGCTCGGGAAAACACTCACTGTTTCAGGAACCGACGCCTCGGTCCCTTTTATCGTTGGCGACAGCAAACAGGTATATCCCACTATTATGTATTTGCCGGTGGGTAAAATATCAAATCCAATCGCCATCCAGGGCGGGCCCAAGGAAGTCTTTTATATTTTCAAGATCATCTCCCGCGCGGCCGAAGAGCTTATGAGTTTTGAAGAGGCGCGGGCGTCGGCCCACGAGCGGTGCATGGCCGAAAAACAGCTGAAAATCCCTCTTGACTATGTTCTTGCCGAGGTCGACAACAAGAAGATCACGGCGGAGATGGTCTTCAGTCTTTTGTACAAGATTTCGCCCATGACCGCTGAACGTTACCGGACCGCTGAAGGACGCAAGGCCCTTGTCGAACGCTACTATCTCCGTTTCCTGCTCTTCAGCATGAAGGTCCGGGAACTCGGACTCCAGAAGACCCCCGCGTTGGTCAAACGCATCGCCGATATGCGGAAAAATTTCCTTGTTTCCGATTTCAAGAGTTCCTATCTCGATGTCACCTTTGGCGTTCCGGAACGCAAACTGAAGAAATACTTCGAAGCGCATCCGGACAGCTTTATGGTCGATAAAAAGCTCGAACCATATGAAAAGGTCAAGAACCGCGTTGTAACCTATGTCATGGTCACCGACGACATGATCAAGGACCAGTACTCTTATAATATCGAGGACTATTCGAACAACGATGGTTCGCCAAAACCCTTGGCCGATGTGGCACGTACTATCAGGGCCGAACTCCTGGGCATGCAACGCAAGTATGCCATGGACGATCTTATGAGGAGCTACCGCAAGGCTTTTAGCGCAAAGGTCTATGTCAAGGAATATGCCTTTGACGAACTTCTGACCCCCGGCCAGCTCTTCGAGGAGGCGAAAAAGCTGCACGAGGCGCGCAACTACGTGGAGGCAAAGAACAAATACCTCGAAATCCGGTACAAATTCCGTGATTTCAAGAGCCAGCCCGATATTTGCATGGCTTTGGCCCAGATATACGTTGAGCAGAAGAATTTTAACAAGGCAATACAGGAATACCGGCGCTATCTGCGTATGTTCCCCGACGATACAAGCAAATACAAGGCCCAGTTCATGATTGGTTTTGTTTATTCCGAAAATCTGAACGACAAGGAAAAGGCCATTGCCGCGTATCAGGCGGTACTCGACAATTATCCCACGTGCGAGCTTGCCGAATCGGCCAAGTTCATGATAGAACACCTCAAGACCGGCAAGGAATTCATTCCCCTCGACGAGGACACCGCGGCAGGGGCAAAGCCCAAATCATAAGCGTTCGTACGCAGCGACGCATATTCGGAACAGGGGGCAGCGAAAGCCCCCTTTTTTATTTATGAAGAAGCACGGTCCAAAAGACCCCGTATTACTCTCCAGTTCGCTTGATGTCCTTGCCGGTATTGGCGGTAAGCGGGCCGCGGCGTTCCGTGATCTGGGTATTCTGACCGTCGAAGACTTGTTGCGGTTTTTGCCCCGGACCTATATTAACCGAAGAGAGCTAACCCCCTTTGGCGACCTCAGAGACGGCATGTTTGCGTCCGTGCTTGGCACGGTCAAGCGGGTCCTTACCCCCGGCAGAGACAGGCTTACGATAGTGTTGACCGACGGCAGAGGAGAACTCACACTTGTCTGGTTCATCGGCAGACGGTATTATAGTGATAAATTTGTCCTGGGATGCAGGGTCAGCGCCTGGGGCAGAATATCCGTATACAACACTGTGCTCCAAATGGCCCATCCTGATGTCAAAATTCTTGCAGATGGCGAGGAGCCTGAAAAAGGGATTTTCCCCATCTATGTCAAGCCAGGAGAGCTCAAAGACGTTTGTGCGGACAGCAAGGTCATTGGCACGGCAGTACGGGACGCGCTTGTCCGCATGCGTGAACATTTACCAGAGAGCCTGCCCGGAACAATCATTGCGAAGCGTGGCTTTCCGCCGCTCAAAGAGGTATATCAAAGGCTCCATTTTCCCGTTGAGGATTCACTGGAAGCGGTATATGCGCTCAGAGACCGGTTGAAATATGAAGAGGCTTTTGTCATAGCGTTTATTATGGCCGGGCTGAGAAATAAAAACAAGGTTTCAGGGTCTTCTTTTCCCATTGCGGGCGATTGTGCGGCCACGGTCCTTAAAAACGCGGGTTTTGCATTCACCAATGCCCAGAAACGGGTTTTGCGGGAAATAGAGGCCGATCTTAGCGCCCCTGAACGCATGAACCGGCTGTTGCAGGGAGACGTGGGATCGGGAAAAACCGTGGTTTGCGCCGTGGCAGCCGCCCGCGTACTCGCTATTGGCGCGCAGGTTGCCTTTATGGCGCCCACAGAGATACTTGCGCGCCAACATTTCCACGAATTGAACCGGCTTTACAAAGGCACGGGCAAGCGGATTGAACTTTTTGTCAGTGGCCTTTCCACACAGGTCCGTGTTGGCCTCGATGAGGACCTTGCCGCGGGAAACATAGACCTTGCCGTGGGTACGCATGCGCTTATCAGCGAATCAACGGTTTTCAAAGACCTGAAGCTGGTCATTGTCGATGAGCAGCACCGGTTCGGGGTCTTGCAGCGCAAAGCTCTTTCCCGCAAGGGAGCGCTTCCCGAGATTTTAGTGGTTAGCGCCACGCCCATACCGCGTACGCTTGCCCTGACTCTCTATGGCGACCTGAGTCTCTCAATCATCGATGAACTGCCGCCGGGCCGCATCCCGGTCAAAACCTACATAGTGACCAACGATAAAAGGGCGGGCATGTATGGATTTGTGCGGGTCAAGATAGGCAAGGGCGGCAAGGCCTTTTTCATCCTGCCCCTGGTCGAGGAATCGGAAAAACTCAATGAAGTGAGGTCTGTCATTGAAACAGCGGCCCATCTTTCGAATACGGTGTTTCCTGACATCCTGGTCGATATCATGCATGGGAAAATGGCGTCAGGGGAAAAGGACGCTGCCATGGCCCGCTTCGCTTCAGGCGCCTGCAAAATCCTGGTCTCGACCACTGTTGTCGAAGTAGGAGTCGATGTTCCGGACGCTGATGTCATGGTCATTGAACATCCGGAGCGTTTTGGCCTCTCTCAGCTCCATCAGCTTCGCGGGCGCATCGGCAGGCGTCAGCGGGAGTCTTTCTGTTTCCTGATGGCGGGGAAGACCTGCGCGCCTGACGCGTACGAACGCCTGGTGAAATTCGCGGCCACGAATGACGGGTTTGTCATCGCTGAGTTGGATTTCGAGACGCGCGGCGCAGGCCAGCTCTCGGGTGTGCAACAATCGGGTCTGGGTGAATTCAGGTTTTTGAATCTTGTACGTGACGGGAAGATCATCATTGAAGCGCGGGAAGACGTTGCGGAAACGCTTGCCCGCTGGGAAACACTCGATACGGGTGAAAAGGAGCGCCTGTACGCTTCAGCGGCGTGTTTCGGCGATCTGGGAAAAGCGCTGCTCGAAACCGCCTGATTATTCTCTGTCCCTTGCGTGTATTCCAATACTATTTTATGCCCATGGAAGACGCCCAGAATATTGACGCCCTCCTTAGTAATTGCAGAGAGCTTTTTAACTCTGAAGTGAATATCTGTCTTGATTTTATAAGACATCTCCAGGTCGACGGCCTCAAATCAGCCTATCGTGAAAAGGTCAAACAATGCCATCCCGACAAAGCACGGGCCCTGGGTGTGTCTTCTGATATTTTGAAGAGAACATTCGTCAGAATTTCAAACGCATACGAAACAGTGCTTCCCTATGTGACCGGAGAAAAAGACATCAACAGGCTCATTACCCAGCAGAAAAAGCCCTCATTGCGTCACGACGCGGACCAGCGGCAAGGTCAGGAGCAGTCTGTAAAAAAACGCGATCTCTGGCACACGGGCAGCATGCCCAGGAAAAAGTTGCGTCTGGGCACATTTCTCTATTACAAAAGGCTCATATCGTGGCAGACCCTGCAGGAGGCCATTGCGTGGCAAAGAAGCCACCGGCCCCTCATTGGACAACTGGCGCTCAATTACAATTTTATATCAGTAAACGATCTGAACACTATTTTTTTGAATGTGGCGCCCGGCGAATCGCTCTGCGCCGTGGCCAAACGGCTGGGAAAGCTTACAGACCACCAGATACAGACGCTTCTGAACAAGCAGGCTTCGTATAACTTCAGAATAGGCAGGTTTTTTATAGAAATGGGGCTGTTCTCGGAGCGCGAGATCGCCGCGCTTTTGGGCAGTTGTACCGGGCACAACCGGTCGGTTATCTGATGTCGGGTTCGTTGGTCTCTGGTTCAACACCCGTGATGGCCCTATAAATCCGTGACGCGACCGGCGGACATCCAGGCACAAATTTCCCTTTTGCTTTTTTTTGCGCAGTACAGTTTCCGATCAGAATAGTCCCCTCAGGAAAACCGTCTATGTCCTTGCCAATGCCCACATGAATTTTGCCATCGGGAAAGACATAGTCGCCCAGTTCATCGGCAAACCGTTTTAAAAAGAGCAGCAGCGTGGATGTGCACGCGCTACACGCACCCTTGTCGTGCACCACCACGTTGGGAAATGCAATATCAAGTTTAGAGGGAGAACGGGCAAAGGGGACCTTGTATTCCAGGTAGTTTGCCGGCAGAACCGCGACGTCCTCAAGCGGGCAGAGCTTCCGGTCGCGCACCAGGCGCAGATGAGTCACCTCGTCAATCGTGAATCCCATGAGTTCGCATCCTGCTTTATCGGCCGCAAGGGGGTTCCACGAGGCAAGCGCGAAATTCGAGGTCACCGGCGTCCCTGCGCTGGGGCCCAGGCCTTCCATGCCTATGTAGCCGTCGATGACCGTGAGGTCGGGCAGAAAAAGCGAGGCCATGTCTGAAATGGCCGTGTCGAGCGTCTTTTCGGGAAAAACGGAGCCTTTTTTGTATTGCAGCTGATGGAGTCGCACCTTCTCATTACGCCAGAGGCACCCTTTCATGTTTTTTATGCCTAGCGAAACCTGGGTGTGCATGTGGGTCTTTGCCACGGGGACCGAGACAATGATGTCAAAATCAAAGATGTCCGCGCAGAATTTCAAACTGGTGAGAACCCTGCCATTTTTTACCTGCCGTATCACTGGCTTCCGTTTGTCCATGTCTAAAAGGGGAACGCCGGTTTTATCCGCAATCGCGGCAATGCCGGTCTTTTCAAAGGCGGCAAGGGTTTTTACGCCAAGAATAGGACTCTCGCCCAGGGTTATTGACGCAGCGTCCGCTTCTCTCAGCGTGTCTATGACCGCTGCCACAGCGTCAGGATGGGTGGTGATTCCCTGGCCGCCTTCAACAAACCTGCCCGCGTTTGGTTTTACCAGGACCTTTTTCCCCTTGACAGGGGAGAGGTCTATTTTTGAGAGCGCGGTCCGGATGTTACCGTAGGGGCCCTGGCCCGTGCCAACCGATACGAGATTGTCCCGTGGCTTAAACATGAGGGTAAAAAAATAGAATTATCCGGGAAATGAAGGCAAAAGGTTATCGTGAAGGGATGTTGCCTGTCAAATACAGGATGCTGCAAACGGCCGGTAGTAGTAAATCAGGCGATGAGGTTGATCAGCGAACCCTTATAGGTGTTGCTTGCGGACTGGGCCGGGTCAGTCCGTGCGGCAGCGTTTTCACCGTTCCGTTGGTTTTTAAGCAATTCAGCGCGGGCCTGGGCTGCAGTGGCCTCTGCCTGGGATGCAACGCTCCTGTCCTGTGCGCTTGGATCACCCGGAGCCAGGGCAGCGGCTTTCACCCGCTGCATCTTTGTTATGGTCTGTTGCGGAGTCTTTTCTTTTGATGTATCAATGGACACTTCACCGCCCACTGCGTATGAGCGGCCGTCAGGCCCTTTTTGATATGAATAACTGGGGCCACCGCGCACAACCCCGCCGCCTGCTGCCATATGGGCCTGTTCATGAGCACGCACTTTTTTATCGGTTTTTTTTAATTCATCGACCTGTTTTTTGTCCTCTTCAGATAAGGGCTTTCCAGCCACATCTTTTGGTTTGAGTGGATTGTCTTCTTCCGGCGTCTTTTTTTCTGATCTGAATTGGTACTGGTAATTGGTGTAATCATCTGAGATTATTGAAGATATGTTCATAGCGCAATCCTTTGCTTAGAATTTCTCATTATCGTTTATCGACACTTTTTCTCAGGAACTTTAGCGTTATTTTTATTGCAAAAGTCATTGAATTTAGTTACTTTATGTAGTGAGACCGATTTTTTTTGGTTCTCGAAAGAAAAGGGGGTATGATGAAAGCAGCATTGGGTATTGCTCTGTTTTCAATTTTTTCATTGGTTTTTTCCCAGCCAAGTGCGCCCACAGCACCTGAATTGGTTATCCCAACCATGCCGCATATGGATACGGTTTCAACCATGCCAACACTTCGTGTCGCGGTAAGTAACATGGCCGACAGTACAGTCATTTTTCTGCGCGATGGAACATATTGGATGACGACCTATCTTGCCCTGGACAACAATAATATCTGGATTGTGGGTCTTTCGCGCGACCCCACCAAAGTCATTATCAAAGGAAACGGGTTTTATGCTGATTCCGGCGGCACCGATGAACTGGCCCGCGTGTCCGGCGCTTCGCATGTCAATATCGCATATGTCACCTTTCGCGGCGTCCGTACCTATGGCGTTAACGTCAAGGCCGAGTCTCACGTCGCTGATTTGAATATTTATAACTGCCACTTTATTAATATTGGAGAACGCCATATCAAAGGCACGGGCATCAATCCTCCCATTTATGTCCAGGGAGGCTCTGTACGGTATTGTTATTTCCGAAACGACTACTTGCCCATGTCCAGTTGGAATTCGGGAGGCGACTATATTGCGGCCATCGACATGATGGACCTCGATAATTGGATTTTTGCCGACAATGTCTTTACGAGCATTAACGGCCTCAATGGCGGAGGCAGGGGTTCGCTTTTTCTCTGGAACAACTCCCAGAACGTCACTATTGAACGGAACATCTTCTACAACAGCGACCGCCTGCTTGCCATTGGCAACCCTTCCGTGGCCAGCAGCCAGGAGGCCGGAAGCCCGAACATGACCAACTGTATCATCAGAAACAACTTTTTTATGCGTACTGACGAGACAGGCACGGCCATTGAAATTTCCCGGGTCAATAACCTGAAATTCATCAACAATACTATTGCCGACTATCCTCTCGGGTCGCGGTCCTACGGCGAAAACATCATGCAGATAAATTTCCCGCCCAACAGCGGCATTCTCATCCAGAACAATTTTTCCATCGGTAACCTGCCCTCGGGTGATGCGGCCACCACGGTCACGAACAATTACAGACCTGCCAGTGGAACCGTGTCTGAGTCATGGTTTGTCGACTATGCCCATTGCGACCTGCACCTTACCGCATTGGCAGCAGGCGCGTTTGACGGCGGCACACCAACAATCGATGTCTTGAATGATTATGATCGGGTGTGCCGGACCGTAACTCCAGATTATGGGGCTGATGAATACCGGAATGAATTCGTTCCCAATGATATAGTATGCTGGACTGATGTTGAGCCATCGCTCGATAAACAGATTGACGCTGTATCAGCGCTTGCGGTTGAACCAAATCCGTTTAATCCTGAAACTGTCATAAAAATAGCGCCCGCTGCTTTGCAGACAATGAATCCTGAATTAAAAATCTTTGATCTTAGCGGGAGACTGGCTGTTGATCTGACCAATCAGATCAAACCAGAGACACTATGGGATGCGTCTGCAATGACTTCGGGGGTATATGTTGTTTTTCTCAAGGCGGGTGGCAAGGTTTTCTCTGCGCGTGCTGTTTTGATGCGATGATTTTTGGGAAATGAGGGGGCGTCATTCTTGCCTTTGAATCATAATTGCTGAATGACGCCCGTACAACGAATCATAGTTGCCAGGAATTCCCCCAATGTTTTCTACGAATTATACCCCCTTGTTAAAGGGGGCCTTCCAGAAATATATGCCATAGGGGGATCGTTCTCTAGCTGTTTTCTAAATTAGGCCCTTATTTTAATTCTTTTTTCAGGAATTGCCCGGTATATGAATCCGGGTTTTTAGCGACCTCTTCAGGTGTTCCCGTTGCAACTACATATCCACCGTGATCCCCTCCTTCGGGGCCAAGGTCAATGATGTGGTCCGCGCATTTGATAACATCGAGGTTGTGCTCAATGACTACCACGGTGTTTCCTCTGTCAGCAAGGTTGTTGAGTACAGTGAGGAGCATATTCACATCCTCAAAATGGAGCCCTGTGGTTGGCTCATCAAGGATGTAGAAGGTCTTTCCCGTGGACCGTTTCGAAAGCTCGGTCGACAGTTTGATGCGCTGGGCCTCACCGCCGGAGAGAGTGGTGGCCTGCTGCCCCAGGTGAATATAGCCGAGTCCCACCTCTTTCAGCGTAAACAGTTTGTTTCTGATCGCCGTTATGTTGGTGAAAAAATCAAGCGCTTCAGCCACGGTCATGTCGAGCACGTCGGCGATGCTTTTTCCCTTGAAAAGTACCTCGAGTGTCTCCCGGTTGTAGCGTTTTCCCTTGCAGACCTCGCAGGTAACATAGACATCGGGCAGAAAATGCATTTCGATCTTCTTGATGCCGTCACCTTCGCACGCCTCGCACCTGCCTCCTTTAACGTTGAAACTGAATCTGCCCGGCTCATATCCGCGCATTTTTGATTCGGGAAGCGATGTGTAGAGGTCGCGGATGGGGGCAAAGAGCTGGGTGTAGGTGGCGGGGTTTGATCGGGGGGTGCGGCCAATGGGCGACTGGTCAATGGAAATTACTTTGTCGATGTATTTGAGTCCGCTGACCGACCGGTGGGCCAGCGGAAGGTCTTTGGTGTCCCAGAAATGCCGGTTTAGGATGCGGGAGAGCGTGTGGTTGACCAACGTGCTTTTACCCGATCCTGACACGCCGGTCACGCAGATAAGTTTCCCCAGGGGAAAATCAACATCAATGCCTTTCAGGTTGTTTCCTGACGCGGCCTTGATGGAAAAAAGGAACCCATTGCCCGGTCTCCGTTTTTCAGGCGTAACGATCTGCCGTTTGCCGGAGAGGTACATGCCCGTGATTGAATCCGGACTTGCTTTGATATCGGCCAGCGTTCCCGCTGCGACCACTTTTCCGCCATGCCGTCCTGCTCCAGGGCCAATATCGACCACGTAGTCCGCGGATTCTATTGTTTCACGGTCGTGCTCGACCACGATCACGGTATTGCCGATATTACGGAGTCTGACCAGCGAATCAATGAGTTTTTTGTTGTCGCGCTGGTGCAGGCCAATACTCGGTTCATCGAGGATATAGAGCACGCCTACCAACTGGGAGCCAATCTGCGTGGCAAGGCGGATGCGCTGTGATTCGCCGCCCGAGAGCGTTCCCGCGGCGCGGTTCATAGTGAGGTATTCGACGCCCACATTGAGGAGAAAGGTGAGCCGCTCTTTGATTTCCTTGAATATCTGGAGAGATATTTTTTTTTCATTCGGATTGAGTTCGAGTTTTCCGAAAAAGTCCATGGATTCGCGGATGTTGAAGCGCGTGAGGTCAGCGATGTTCATGCTGCCCACGGTAAATGAGAGCGCCTCTTTATTCAGCCGCTTGCCTCCGCATGCCTCGCAGGGCTGGTAGGTCATAAAACTCTCTATCCATTCGCGTATGGCGCTTGAAGTGCTCTGCTTATACCGCCGCTGGAGATTGTGGACCACTCCTTCAAAAGGCCGGTTGGTCTCGCTCTTGTGGCCTGTTATGTCGCTTGCCCATTTTATACGGAGTTTTTCTTCCCCAGTGCCGTAAAGAAAGGCGTGCTGTTGTTTTTTTGTCATTGCTTTCCAGGCCGTATCCAGGGTTGTTCCCGCGTATTTGGCCACTGCTGAAAAAATCTCCGAGAAGTAAGAACCCGAGGGCATGCCCCAGGCGCGGATGGCGCCCTCGGCAATGGATTTTCCGTCATCGGGCACTACCAGGCGCGGGTCGATTTCCATGGTATGGCCCAGGCCGTCGCATCCAGGGCAGGCGCCATAGGGTGTATTAAACGAAAAGAGACGCGGAGAAGCTTCGCCATAGCTGATGTTGCATTCGGGGCAGGTCATGAGTTCGCTGAAGAGTTCGCTTTTCCCGCCAGGCACGTCAATCACCACAAGGCCGCCTGCGTATTTTATGGCTGTTTGTACCGAGTCAGTGAGCCGTTGTTTTATGCCCGGACCAGCCACCAGACGGTCAACGATGATCTCAATGGTGTGTTTCCTGTTCCTGTCGAGGGTGATGGAATCGTCCAGGTCCTTGATTTCACCGTTTATCCTGGCGCGTACAAATCCGTCTTTTGCCACTTGCCGCAGCAGCTCCTTGTACTCGCCCTTGCGGCCGCGCACAATGGGGGACAGCACCTGGAGCCGTGTCCCCTCAGCGTATTTGAGCACCGTATCCACGATCTCCTGGATGGTTTGCTTGAGCATTGGCCGGCCGCATGAGTGGCAATGGGGTTTACCAATGCGGGCGTAGAGCAGCCGCAAATAGTCGTAAATCTCAGTCACGGTACCCACTGTTGATCGCGGGTTTTTATGCGTTGTCTTCTGCTCAATGGAAACCGCTGGCGAAAGGCCATCGATGGAATCGACATCCGGCTTTTCCATGAGTCCCAGGAACTGGCGGGCATAGGCTGAAAGTGATTCAACAAAACGTCGCTGACCCTCAGCGTAAATTGTATCAAAGGCCAGGGACGACTTGCCCGAGCCTGATATCCCGGTGATCACGGCAAGCGTGTCGCGGGGAATGCGCACTTCTATGTTCTGCAGGTTGTGCTCGCGGGCGCCCCTGACGTGGATTTCCTTTTCAGGCATGGAATACAATATAGGTATTGGCCGGCTGACAGGGCAATTGGTTGACCCGCGCGAATAATGCTGTTGCGCCAGTGGTATGAAATAAAGTATTATATCCTCATGAACTTGACTGGCGACAACTTAGCGGTGCGCTCCTTCGAACACGCGGGCGTCGTCCTGGTTGTCCTGGACCTCGCAGGCGGGATCATTCTGATCAATCAGGCCGGGCGCACCGTCCTTGGCGTGGCTACAGAAGGGGCGGCGGGCAAAAACTGGTTCAACCTTTTTGTGCCCGCTGAATCGCGGGACGCAGTGCGCGCCACCTTTTCAGACATTGCCGCGGGCAACG
>Ga0156787_1015_pt1 | contig 12259 bp, 8 predicted proteins | sample RifOxyD3_FD_110736 | JGI IMG/M metagenome (GOLD analysis project Ga0156787, IMG submission 110736) | Candidatus Raymondbacteria bacterium RIFOXYD12_FULL_49_13
GATTGAAAACAATAATTTATTGCTTCTAAGCCGAACGAACCAGCACGGAAAAAGAAAATTAAAAAAGTGTAAAAATTAAGTGGTCACAGCACTAGTTTACCTGCCAGCAATAATTATATGTAGCCTTCTTGACTGTGTTATTATTTAATTACTATGAATTTAGCAAATCGATTTATTTCGTTACTTCTTAACCCTACTATGTACATTGCCGTGGGCAACATTGGCACGAACATCCTTGTTTTGTAAGAAACGGGGACAATTTTATCTGAAAAGAGTATTTTACCGTTGATAGTATATATGGAAACCGTTGCAGTGGAAAAATGAATCTCTTCTGGAATACTTAAGTACAGCGTATGTGGTGTAGTAAACCGAGCGCATAGGGTGGTGGAAATGACTTTTTCACTAGGTTTTTTAAGTGCCGTCATGTATATGTCTGAAGAGGAAAGGACCGCGCCATAATCACCAACAGTAAGATATTCGTTGTTCCCATAAGAAACAGAATAGAGACTTGATATTGCCCCTGTTTGTCTACTAGTCCAGATAATGGCATCTGAAGAAGTTAGAATTGTGCCACTAAGGCCTGTGGCGACATATTGTCCGTTACCATAGGTAATTGAATAAAGGGTCGTTGTCGTGCCAGAATTACTGCTCGTCCAATGCAGGCCATCTGCAGAGGTTCTTATGATGCCATTCGTACCCACGGCAACAAATTGACTGTTGCCAAAAGTAATTGACCTGAGAGTTTCAGTCGTATCTGATGCTGCAATTGTCCAAGTTGTACCATCTACAGACGTTAAGACAACACCATTTTCGCCTAAAGCAACAAACTGGTCGTTGCCATAAGTAACCGATTGAACCATCCAAATACCCGAGAATATTTTAGACCATGATTGGCCATCAGGAGAGGTCAAAATTGTGTCTTGATAGCCAACGGCTACAAACTTATTATTGCCATAAGTGACTGAAAATAGTGTGTTACGCCCGCCGGAAGACGTGGTTGTCCAATCTATTCCATCTGGTGATGTTAGAATGATAGAGCTGCCTGCGAATTCACCGCCCACAGCAACATAATGGCCGTTACCAAAAACTATTGAAGAGAGCCTGATTGTTGTTCCAGAGTTTCTATCTGTCCAAATCACACCATCCACAGAAGTCAATATGGTACCATGGATTCCAACGGTTACATATTGACTGTTATTATAAGTGATTGAAAGAAGGGCATTTGTGTTCCCCGAGTTTCTGTTTGTCCAAATTACGCCATCGGTAGAGGATAGGACTGTGCCCCCCTCGCCAACAACAATATATTGGTTGCTCCCACTGGTAATCGAGTATAGCATGCTCTGTGTTCCAGAATTTCTGAGTGTCCATGTGATACCATCTGGAGAGGTTAGAATAGTACCATAAATATCCACAGTAATATACTGGTTATTGCCATAAGTAATCGAATAAAAATAGCCATACCCTGCGGAACTTCTTCGAGTCCATGTGATACCATCTGAAGAGGTTAGAATCATACCGTAATTGCCCACCGCGACATAATTAGAATCACCATAAATGATAGAAGAGAGGGTGTAGGATGTTCCAGAGCTTCTTGTGGCCCAGGTTATACCATCTGCAGAGGTAAGTATAGTACCATAATAGCCCACCGCTATATACTGACCATTACCAAAAGTGATAGAATAAAGTTGTCTCGTTGTGCCCGAAGACCTGATTGTCCAGGTCAAACCATTTCCAGAAGTAAGAATGGTACCAGAATCGCCGACTGCGACATATTGACCATTGCCATAGGAGACTGAAGAGAGCCTGTTTGTTGTACCCGAACTCTGATTGGTCCAGCCTATCCCGTTAGTTGAGGTCAGAATAATGCCTGAATCACATACGGTTACAAACTGGTTGTTACCATAGGTAATCTCAGAGAGGTCGTGCAATGTCCCTGAATTTGCAGGTATCCAGGTTACACCATCAGTAGTGATTAGGCATGTGCCTGCCTCTCCCACAGCCACATATTGACCGTTACCAAAGGCGATCGATTGAAGGTTGTTTCCAGTGGGTAGTGGATTGCGACGTATCCAGTCAATTTGTGAAAAGCATTGAATTGAAAAAAGAATTATTATTACTTGAGAAAGTGTTAGAATATTCATACTTATTTCCTTTTATTTAGAGCATACATTTTACCATGATTTCCTGGCAGGTAAATGTTCACTTTATTCAAGCTATTTTACACAATATAGTAACCCCACCGTCAAGGCAACGCAGCCAATAACCTGCCGCCCGCAACTAAGGGCGGTCAGGTTGATTGGCGTTGTTGCACAGCAGTCGGCATTTTTATAAAGCGGGTTGTCATGGTTCATAAGTGCTATAAATACCCATATCGGTGCCGTTCATTCCAGTACTCATACAAGGAGAATTGAACTGCAGATGGTAGTCTTCATTTCCCGTACTGTCATTAACAAACAATGGATTTTCATATAGTGTCATTGATGCAGAATCAAGCGAATATTGTACTTCTGCGGATGAGGTTGAATCGGGACAGCGCATAAGGGGCTCTTGGCAATTAAAGAAACAGTTGTTTCTAAACAATACGCTAGAAATCCAATAACCTGTCATTCCAACGGAATTATTTAAAAAAACATTGTTTGCGAAGATGCAGTACGCTGGGGGACGAGTAAATATTTGGAAATTATGATTACCATTTACATCCATTGTCATATTATGAATAATATTGTTGTAGAAAAGCAGACTATCTTTTATACCGCTAATCCCATCAATTAGCCGATTTCCATAGCGAAAAATGCATTTTCGAATGGTTGCTCGGTTTGCATGGAGCGATAGGCCCCATTTTGAATTCTCGAATACGCAATATTCAAGAGTAATAGTGTCCGCAGTAATCCCAAATGTATTCCATGTATCCTGTGGGAATTCATGTTTAAAAACAATAAAATTGCTGTCTTCCCCCTTGCAGGTTAAAGAACCATTAACTATAATGTTGTAGAATTGAGCAAAGATTACTTTGGTTCCTGGCAGTATTGTCAATTCTTTGCCAAGAGGGACCTCGATGTCAGTATAAATCCTGTAGTTTTTATTTGGACCCCATGTACCCCATACAACAGTTGTTAAAATATCTATTGTATCTGGCTCATATACTTTGATGAAGATGGTATCTAAATCTAAAGTTTCGCCAGCATTTAAGGTCGTATCCAATATTTTAACATTGTATGTAGGCAGGGTTGGGTTAATAATTATTTGATACCTTCCCGCTGGCATCAGGTCAAAAGTGAATCTGCCTCCAATATTCGGGAGGGTAATTCTTCTTGTTCCCGGAACATATATATTCACGCGTACTTGATTTGTGTCGCTTTGCCCAGGCATATGCGTGATTCCAGTTATTTTTCCAAGTTTTTTTAACTGCCCAGGCGGAACATCTATGATGCTTGTGTCGTCAGGAACATCTATGGAATCTATGAATACACCTAAAGTATCCTTCTGGCCCTCAATGTTATAAGTACCTGTATCTACGTTTGGAATTTCATAGACACCTTCATCGTCTGTGGTGTCCAAGTTTGCTGCCCGAATTTTCATTGCCGTTGTTGAGGGAACATAGTCTACTGGGTAGAGCCTGACAATTGCACCAGAGACAGGATTATTGCTTGCATCGACTAATTTTCCTTTGACTCCGGCACTGATATGGGTAGTGTTATCTTCATTGTTCTTGGTAGGATTATCCGAGCACCCGAAAAAGAGACATAGCATTAATCCAAGGATTAGAATTGTTTTCATTATTTTACCCCGCTTTTAAAAATGCCCTTTTAGCGCAGATATCATAAGCAAAAGTACTGTCTGTACCGGGTAGGGCAGGACCCTCGCGGGTCCTTTCCCCCCTCAGAACCGTACTTGATAGTTTCCCATCATACGGCTCAAGCATTCCTTAAGACCGCCCTTGTGGAGCAGTTCGCCGATTATACTTCACTATCGCCCAGGCTGACAGCTCTTTCCACAGACGCGCCTCCTTCTTCTCCCGCCTGTACGCGAAATATCGCGCATACACAGGGTTATACGGGTTCGCGTCCGCCTTTACCTTAAGATGCCGCCTGATGCCAATGGAGCTGACGCGGACCACGCCGTACAGTTGTACCCTGTCTTTGCGTTTCCGCCTTACCGAGAATATCCATTTCTGTCCAGCCGCTTGCCAATAGTGTTGTATCAACCAGCCTCTGGACTTTCCTGGATGGTTCCGGCGTATCATTCTCCACAACTGCCTGTAGACATACTGGTCAACCCGGTTAAACGCCTTTGACGATACCACGTGACGGTGGTAATTGGCCCATCCCCGAAGCGTTTCATTCAGCTTCCCGATGAGCTTTTCCATCAAATCATTCCTATATTTCCGGATGATTGTTCCCGCCTTTTCAATGACAGCCCGGACCGCCTCTATCGAGGGCGTAATGCGCAGAACATTGCCGGACTTGCGAAAAGACTGGCCGAGGAACTTGAACCCGTCCCGTATATAGGTTATCTTACTTTTCTCTTCCGAGATCGTAAGGCCGCGTTTTGCAAGGAACGCTTTGACCGCGGGGATAATCTTCAGGATCAGCAGGGCCTTTGATTTGGCCGTGACAATGAAATCATCCGCATAGCGGAGAAAGTTGACCCGCAGCCGCTTGGGAACAGCGGTGAGCACGGTCTGTTCCAGCCCGTCGAGGGTCATGTTCGCAAGAAGGGGGCTGATAACCCCTCCTTGCGGGGTTCCTTTGAGCGTTGGGTACGTGATACCGTGTTCCACGTACCCTGCTTTGAGCCATTGCCGCAGAATCCGTTTCTCCATCGGGATGTTCTCCATCATCCAGGCGTGCGATATGTTGTCATAGCAGCCCGTGATGTCCGCCTCCCAGACCCATGTGGCCGAATTCGGCTTGGACAACGCTGAAAAGGCCGCTGCCACGGCATCGGCGCAACACCTGCCTTCCCGGAACCCGTACGAGTTCCGGTCTGCCGTGGTCTCGGCCACAGGGGCCAGTGCAAGCTTGTACAATGCCTGCATCGCCCTGTCGTACATGGTGGGGATCGAAAGAGGTCTGAGCTTTCCCGATTTTTTCGGAATGTGCGTTCTGCGTAATGGACGCGCTTGGTAACCGCGTTGCCGCAAGCCGCGAATGGCTTGCATCCTGTCGCTGCCGGTCTTCCATAAGACCCCGTCCACGCCAGGAGTTCTTTTGCCTTTGTTTGAAGTCACCCGCTTCACAGCCAATGCCTTGGCGTAGCGCGAGTGGGTCAGCAGCCACTGCAAAGACTGTACCCTGCCGTGCCTGCCTTCCTTAACCGCCTTTGCGATACGCACCTGCAGTCTCCTGGTTTCGCGTTGGGCCGTGGGCCAGTCTATGGACCGCCAGCTTTCCGCTCTGCCGATGAGCGCACCAGCATCCGTGGATGCCGTCATTTGCTTTCCCATCTTAAGAAGATTCTCCAAGCTCTCTCGCAATCCGCCGCAGGCGGACTGCTCGGACGTCAGCGCCTACTTCCTCTGCACTTCGGATACAGAGTTTTCAGATTAGGCCATGTTGCATGCCCTATCCGCCCCGTTACAGGACGGCATTCGCTTCTTCCGAATTCTCAACGCTCCTCCTCCAACAGCATGCCTTGCGGTTTGCCTGCCCTGCATTGCACAGGGCGGAGAAAGAGCTTTTCCACGTTGCGCGTACATATCCATTGCGGACACCGTAGGTGAATCCTGAACGCCGGGGGTGCGACAGTTCCGTATCAGTACGTTAGCTGCCTGATACCCTGACCCCTCATGTTCGCACTGGGGAACATGTCTAAGGCCTGTTAATCTCCGTAGGCCCATGCGGCATGACTAGCGCGTCCGGATCTTTGTGTGCTCTCACCATAGTGTCCATGACCCTGGCCCTTAACCCCGTGAGACTCGGGGATGGGTATCGGCCTCGCGGCTTCCTCCCGTTTCGGTACTTTGTTAGACAGGCTTCACACCCCTTCATACGCGCGAAGGTAGCATGCTGTCCTAGGGTACTGGCAGGAACATGCCAGGTATTGTACAATGTCAATACTCGTTAATGTATTGCAAGTCATTGTCAATACATGTATATACGCGACTTCGTGTCGCGAACAACGCAGCCGTTAACTTGCCGCCCGCAACTAAGGGCGGTCAAGTTGAACGGCGTTGTTGGTTTGCGGTTTGTTTTGCGGCGATGATCGCCAAAGCGCAGGGACGTGCACAGGCGATTTTGTTTATTAACCGAGTCGTTTAAGAACTTTGTCAATAAAAAGATCTTTTGAGGGCGCTTTTGCATACAAGATACCATTCATAAGGTCCATATGCCGTGTTCCGATAGGACGAATGAGCTTAAGATGATATCGCCCATTTGATTTCTTTTTCATCCTATAAGAAAGGAAAACGATGTTGCTATCTTTAATGGGTGTCTCTTGAAATCTGCCAACCTCCCATAATTTGTCAACAAGGACATCTTGCATGACAGCTACGATCTTGGTTCCCCAATGATGGTGTGAGAAGCCCTTGAATATTAATTGCATAATATAACGTTTATAAACATTCCGCCAATTAAAATTGTAGACAGGACGTTTATCGAGACGTTTAGAATTAATGAAAGCATTGTAGGCGGGAAAGTATGAGCCTGTGATATCTACTGTTTGAAGTTCAACGGATACGAACTGAATAATGTTATTTGCTGAGTCTGTCTGGGCGAGCACACAATCAATTTTACCTAAACTGGATAAAGAAACTTCATAAGCTACTTTATATGAAGCTGGTTTTCTTCCTGGCCAACAGTGCTTGATTACATCCTTAAAAATATTTGCCTCGTAAAGCCTGTTAGGGCAAACACAAACAGGACCTTTTGCAGTCATCTGGCCTTCGGTTTTTGTCCAGCGTTCAATAGAACAGACAGGAAAAGGATCATTAATAAGGTGCGAACGTTTAGTACAAATAGTATCGGTAAACGGGCATTGGTATCCTGCATTAACAGGATTTCTCATAGAAGAGGCCGGTTCGCCTAGTATTTCAACAAGAAAATCTGTAGGATTAATGGACAAAAGAGCCAACCTTTTCTTGCTGAAGCGTTTTGATAATGGAACAAGCGATTGCCTTGCCAAGTAATGGAGGCACAGCGTTGCCAACTTGACGGTATTGTTCTGTTCTAGGTCCTTGAAAAATAAATTTATCAGGGAATGATTGAATCCGTGCGGCCTCGCGGACAGTAATTGTTCTATCGTGATAAGGATGAATGTAGCAACCCCAATGAACATCACATTTTGTAAGAATGGTGCTTGCTAAACCATCTGGTTCCATCCGCCCATAACGTTTAGTATGATCGCTGCGCTTAGCCTTTTTCATTCCAGGCGGCAACAGTTTCTGCGGAATATCCCGCCAGCTGCCTCCTTGTGGAATGAATTTCATGCGTTCTAGATTAATCTTGGATAAAACTGGTGCCACATGATTGTAAACATACTGGGATTTCCCACGCATTGAACGTTGGTAATCAGCGCATTCACCGTAAGGAACAGAATAAGCTTGTACTTCAGTTCCTTCACCATTTTTTAAGGGTGGGAGGTCACCGATAGCCTCTTGAATGGTGACAAATTTAACGTTTATCCCGTCGTGAGTTGGATCTGGCCAGATAATGGGAAGGTCACCGCGGGTCGCAATAAAGACGATTCTGCGGCGTTCCTGGGGTACACCATATTTTTCCGTGAAGAGAACTTTGTATTCTATGTTATCATAGTCAAGTTCTAGAAGGCCATGTTTTATTTCTTCAACTGCCTGACCTTCAGCAACTGAGGTTATACCTGTTACATTTTCCATCACTATCGCACGTGGTTTTAGCCCTTCAACGATGCGAAGATATTCACGGAATAGACCACTTCGTTCATCATGCATGCCTCTTTGGTGATTGTAAACGCTGAAAGCTTGGCACGGTGGACCGCCAACGAGGCAGTCTAGTTCACCCTTGTGGATACTAGCTGCGCGCAAGAAATCGGAAGCAGATAATTCTTGTATGGGGCCATCAAGAAAACGAGTGTTAGGATGGACTGTTTTAAATGTCTGAGATGAGTATTTATCAAAATCGTTAGCAGCGAGGATATTAAATCCTGCTTGCCGGAAACCTTCGGATAACCCGCCTGCGCCAGCAAATAGATCAATAGAGGTTAACATTAGCCGTCCCTCCACGAACCGAACGAGTTGAGAAAATTAATTTGATTATAATATCGCAACAATGAAGGTCGAATGTCAATGCTTATTTCGTACCGCATAAACCATTTTAAAGAAACGAGTTAGGCGACTCTTCGCCTTTAAAGGCTTATGGAGTTGGCATTCCCATATTATTAGAACGTTCCATCCGTTTTTTTTTAATAAAGCAACATTTCTTTTATCTCTTTGAACATTACGTCTAAGTTTTGGTGTCCAATAAGATTTTCGTGATTTTGGGAGGTGGCAATATTTGCATTTGGTGTGTTGGTGCCAAAAACATCCGTGGACAAAGATTGCAAATTTATGTTTACGATTTATAATATCAGGAGAGCCTAGGATATTTTTTGGATGAAGACGGTATTTGATGCCGAGTTGAGAGACAAGTTTTCGTGTGATTAATTCCGGCTTTGTATGCCTGGAATGTATTCGACGCATGTTTTCGCTACGAGTGATTCTAGATATTTTGTCCATTTTGTTTTTGGCGGCCATGGATGGCCGGTTTAAATCGCCGCAATTACTTTATTTCTGAAAACCGGAAAAATATTAAGATAATCCGTCAAACCAACAATTTATTAGCCAGATCCGGGTAGTAACTTGTTGGCCGACAGACTACATCGTTTTTTATCCCTATAAACACCTTTTAACGAAAAACATTACGTGATGTATCCTCTGCACGCATGTATCACGGCCTTTTAGTTAGTACGCATCCATTATTCCCAACGTCCTGCATATAACAAACCAACTGAAAAGCGAAAAAATGTGCGTATTTGATGTTATTGTGGAATACAGTGCGGTGTTCCATGGCCGTCCTCATCCTAAACCCCAAACCTCAACACGCATATACATGCGCGTTGAAATCAGTTCCAACAGATTGTTTTAAAGCACCATGGAAGAAATGGACTACTGGATATATATTAAATGAAATGATTGCGAATCAAGGAAAATAAGTCCTGCTAACAAATCCCGGGGAATTGACTATTTCAAGTAAATCATTTTTTTCTGCAGTAACTGTTTCGTTCCTTCAAGGGTTAGTATATATACCCCGCCCGCCAATGGATGGTTCGCATTGTCCCGGCCATTCCACGATAAACGATAGTGCCCGGGCTTGCGCCATCCTTGCTCCAGCGTCCTGATTTTTTTACCATTTACGGAGAAAACAGACAACCGGTACACGTCTTCTTTTGGAAGGGAATATTGGATGATAAGCGCTGGGTTAAAAGGGTTGGGCGAGGTTTCCAGGGACCACGCCGGTACAGCAGGCAGACCATCCCCGGTCGCAGTGGTCGTTGAGTCTGCCAATTCAAAGCCGATTTCATCAGCATTCACATTGTAGTTGTTCGCGGTGCGCGCGGAAAGACGGACATGCTTTGCGTCTCTTGCCGTAAATACAGCTTCTTTCTGTTTGAGATCCACGGCCCAGGTCCCTGTTGCGGCCGTGTCAAAGGTGACGCTGTCCATGCTGGTGAGCACTGCATATGAGGCGATGACGCCATTCATACGGCTGTCCTGCCATGGCAGGTAAAAGAGCTTGGATATCCGATATGGTTTTACAAATGAGACAGTGAATGATTGCGGCGCTGCCAGACGGCTGACATAGCTGTTCCGGGTGCTATCCACTGTATAGGCAACGGCAAAACTGCTGCTATATGGCTCGTCACTGGCAGTCACGGTCATGTCCGCCCTTGGGACAAGGAATGGGGCAAATACGCGGCAGGTGTCGTATATGCCCTGGAGCGTCGCGGTTACGGGAATTGGCTGTGTCGCGGCGCCTGTCGCCTGCTTGACCGTGCCTTTAACCACCGAGACAATTGAGGGGTTGGTCGACGCCCAAACCGCCACAGTGTCAATATTCGCGAAAAATCGCTCAGCGCCTTTTTGAAAGTATCCGGTCGCTGTCATGGTAAACCCGATCAATGCCGTGTTTTTTTCGTGTTCCGAGAGCCTGATGGAGTCGAGTATCGCGGTTGTTGAGACAATACGTATGGAAACCGTGTCCAGAAACCCTTGTTTACTGACCCGGATGCGCGCGGTCCCGGTGTTTTTGGCAATGACCTGGCCGAAAACCGACACAGTGGCCAGAAAGGTGTTGAGCGAGGTGTAGACGCATTCCTTTTCCGTGGTGTCGATTTTTCCAGTACTGTACGCGATCACAGCCGAGACCCGGGTTGTGTCGTACTGTTCAAGAACGCTGTCGTGCGCAAAGGCCTGCATGGACGTTGCGGTGAGACTGTCGAGAGGGTCTGTGTTGTCAATGGAAAAATGGAAAAAAGTAAGCGGTCCAATGCCGCGGGTGTTTGAAAGCCAGGGGCCGTTGTAGTTGAGACCTGTGAAGGGATCGTATTCAGGCGGGATATAACTTACCGCGTCCCCTTCGGACGCATTGTTGTGCATATGGAGGGTGACTGTATGGGCTGCTGTGTCCGCGGAAAGGGAATCAGCCACACCCCACTCCTGGCCATACTCCCGGCGGAGAGAGAAATAGTTTTTCATTGACGCATCAGCGGGAAGCAGCACTGGCTGGTCAAACTGGAGCACAAGCCGGGTACGCGCATTGTCCGCGTAGAAGGCCCGCTGAATATCAGGCGGTGTGATGTTCACCGTGTCGGCTGACCCATACAGATCGCGCGACATCAGTCTATACATCCAGCCCCCCATTTCCTGATACCCGGCGGTGACAAAGTGGCAGTTGTCAGAGGAGCGTCCGGCCACATTGGTGGTGGACATGAGCGATACGTCCGGTAAAAGCGCCGGAAGCCTTCGCTGGCAATCGCGCAGTATGTCTTGCCTGACGCTGCCGCAACCGGGCCGTATCTGGAACACGTAGAAATTGGTGATGGAAGGGCAGTCGGTTTTCCAGGCATCATGAATGGCCTTGAAATTATTGGCATAGCCAACGGCGTTGTACAGGGAATCGCCCCCTTCGGATTCTCCCTGGTACCACAGCATTGCCCTGATGCCATTGCGCAGGCCTGCCCGGGTGATGAGGAAAAATAATTTGCCATAGATGGAGGTGAGTGTGGTATCGCGAAGATGCGAGACAATGGCAGTGGCGCCCACAGCGCCGTTGAAGAAACAGACCGGTATTGCCTGGTTTTCAATGATCGTTTTTCCCAGGTCCCAGGGTGTGGACCATGACCTATGCCAGGTAGTATCCGTGAGACTGATGTGTCTGAGCCATGGACTGTAATAGGTGACCCCTGAGCTTGCGGCGTTTGACTGGCCATCCACCAAAAAGGCATCGCCGCAGAGGACGCTGTCCGCGTTGCTGGCGAGCGTTGCGTCCACGCGCAGCTCAAATTTGTACGAAGCTAATTCCGCATAGATACGCGGGTTAAAGGTAAAGGGCGCGCTATCCCCTGAATAAGTCAAATCCTGGCTGAAACGGGCCCACGGGGAGCCGTTTTTCAGGATCGTCAGGATGATTGAATCTGAACCAAGTGAAGTGACGCTGCCCGCTACAGGGACAATCGCCGAGTCGTGCGCATCGCGGGCAAAGAATTGCAGCTTTTGCGGAAAAGAATTTAAAGAAACGGTTTGGCCAATGACGAGTGATGAAAAGCTGAGCAGGGCAAAAACCAGGATCGTTTTCACTCTCTCCTCCATTGTGTTAAAGGTTTGACTGTGTTTCGTCTTGTGCCTTAAAATTGTGCGGATCATAGCAAAATACAATAATTTTAAACAAAACACAAAACAAAGAACTTTTCTTTTTAAAATGCTATTTTTATTAGAACACCTATGAATCCAGAAACAAAACAACGCATACAATCCACATTCAAGCGCTACCATAGACCCGCATGTCTGGCAGACGATCCTCTGTGCGTTGTGCGCATGTTCGCGCAACCAGCGGACTGGGAAATGGCCGGGCTTGTAGCAGCGGTCCTTGCCTATGGCCGTGTGGAACAGATCATAGCCGCACTGAACAGGATTTTTGAGGCAACGGGAAAAAACCTGAGCGCGTTTGTTTTTTCGACAACCTATGGCGAAAAAACCACGGCATTTGCGGGAATAAAACACAGGTTCAACGACAGCGTGGATATTGCC
>Ga0156787_1005_pt1 | contig 12017 bp, 10 predicted proteins | sample RifOxyD3_FD_110736 | JGI IMG/M metagenome (GOLD analysis project Ga0156787, IMG submission 110736) | Candidatus Raymondbacteria bacterium RIFOXYD12_FULL_49_13
AACTAATGACCTCAATTGATGAATGGCCTTGTGTGTACGGGCGTCATTCTGCAACTAATGACCTCAATTGATGAATGACGCCCCTACACACACAATTATTTCACCAATGATATTTTTTTGCTCAGAACCTTTCCATTTGCCCGAACCTGTACCACATATACACCCGCGGTGAGGCGCGATGCGTTCCAGCTAATACCCTGTGCAAGCGCTTTGTTGCCCGCAGCTAGAGCGCTGATCAGTGCCCCGCACATGTCGTAGATCCGGACGCTAAAAAGCGATGCAGGCAGCTGATCAACGCCTGATACGCTTATCTGTACGCTGGTACGGAAAGGGTTGGGAGAAACAGACAGTTGTTTGTCTGAAAGCACAAATCCCTTTACCTGGCCCTGGGTGGCTGTGGACGCCTTGATATAAACCATCATATAGGGAACGTCGGCGCCGCCTTTTTCTCTGCTGAAAAAGTCATTATTGACGCCGCTGCTGCCTTGGTCGTATAGGGCAATGCCCGTGGCCGCTCCGGTCGCATACGCCTGTATGACCGAAAAGGCAATGGGGAAGCGGTATTCGGTGAAGTCCGTACGCGGCCCATTGTAATTCAGGCTCGTGGCCTCAACGCCCGATCCAATGTTGCCGCTCAGGTTGTTGGTCGCGCCTGTCCAGACGGAGTTTTCATCCCACGCCACTGTTATGGCACGCGCCATGGAGGTGAAGGTATAGTTTGTCGCGGAACTCCAGGTGCTCATTTTGAGACAAATGCATGCTGAATCCGGGACAAAGGTCACGCCGCTCATATTAAATCCGAACATCATAACGCCCTGGTTCCAGGACTTAAGCCTCACAAACTGGTTGGCGCCCTTGATGGTGGGATCAACGCTTTCGAGGTAGGTGTCTTTTACTATCTCAACGCGCATGCTGTCGTCCTGGGCTGTTCCGGTTGTGGCCACTGCCTGAGGAACGCTGGAGAGTGCGCTCCAATTATACCGGTCGCTGGCCTTGAGGGCGAAATAGTATGCGGTCCCCGGCGTAAGGCCAAGCACTGTCATGGATTGTGATGTACCCGGGCTCTGGGGTGAAGGAACGCCGGTAATCTGGGTTGCTGATGAAAAATTACCTTCAGTGATTGCATCTGTGGAATAACGGAGATCGTACTCATAGGCAATGCCGGTAGCGCTATCGTCACCAGTCGCGGTCCAGCTCAGGTCGACTGTTCCCGAATAGGCGCCCGGGGATGCGGCCAGGTCAGAGACTGCCGCGGGCGCGGTCACGTCAGCCGTGGGATTTTCACCGTCGATTACGTATCTGACAATATCGTTTATAGCCATGATGAGCATGTAGTGACGCGCGTTCTGCACGCCGCCGCTGACGCCGCCGTCGAGGCAGTTGTCCGACAGGCTGGCGTTGCCGTCGCTGCAGCTGATGGGATGCGCCCAATCCGCGAGCAGGGGCGCGGCGCCGCCATGGTCCTCGCACCACTGGTGCAGGTCGATCATTGGCAGGTTATTGGTCTGGGCAAACACTTTCAGCTTGTTGACATAGGTCAGTTCTTTGGCTTTCCTGTTCTCCCGGGGCCACGAAGGATCATCATAATCTATGGGAGGGATGGTGGTGATGATGGGAATGACCCCAGCTGTGATCAATTGACTCGTGATCAATCGGTATTCAAGCGTGTCAGGATAGCAGTCAAGGGCGCCCACATTGACCACCGGATCAGCGCACCCGTCGGTCGAATGGTTCTGCTGGATATTGTTGGTGCCGATCATGATTGCCGCGATCATGGGGTGCTGGGCGGAGAGCGCGGGCCCCACGTTGTTGGCCACCCACTTGATGGTCTGGCCCGACTGGCACATTTTGCCATTGGCGATCCACGTGCTCTGATCAAACGTGGAATCCTTGAAGGTATTAATGGCGGCCGCGTTTGAGATGCCGGTCACATTGCCGTCAAGCGGTAGCCAGTGGGAGTTCTGGTCTGTGATGCTATTTCCAAAGGTTGTTACACGATATTTGTTCCACCCGGTGTTCCAGGCGCCGTGGATAGTCCGGAGATTGTCCACCATGTCCTGGGTGAACTCCGCACAGTAATTGTCGATGTTAGTGCCTGAACCGCCATGAAGGTCTTGAGACGCGGGATAGAGCGCGCTACCGAGGCATGCGATAAGACAGACGGTGAGTGATGATTTGACCATATTCCCCCCTTTTTAATTGTATCATTATAAAAATAACCACTGTTGTCGAAAAATACAAGCATAGTTAAAAAAGAACCCTGAACATTCAGCGAAGAAGCCTTCGGGTCATGTCGCAAGAAGTTTTCTCAGCTTATCCGAATTCAGGGAAATATTGCCCACGCGGGGCGGGCCGTTTTTTTCCTCGCGCCGCATTAAACCCTTTAATAATTCAGGCTGATACCCTTTTTTTTGCACATGCTTCCCGATATCATGGAGACTCCATGAGGTCTGGCCTCCAAGATGGAACAGGCCCCTGAGATCGCGTGCCAGGACGGACGCTATCGCTTCCCCGATTTCCTCGCACGAAATGCAGCTCCTGAATTCATCGTAAAACAAACTGGCCGGAAGATTGCGTCTGAACCTTCCTTCAATCCAATCAATCGCGCCCTTGTCTTTATTGATGGATGTTCCTAGTGGCAGCCCCAGCCGAACAACGCAGTGGTTGAGGCATTTCATGACCTCATGTTCAGCCTCTGTCATGGTTTGGCCCACAACGCTTATCGGGTCGGGTGCATCTTCCTCCGCATACCCCTGGGCAGGCGGATTGTTTCCGGAAAATACCAGGTCTGTGCTCATATAGAACAATGGCATGTCAGTCCCGAATATTTCGATGATGTTTTTGGCGCCCGCAACATTTATTGCGCGCGCCCATCCAGGCCGTTCTTCACAGAGATCAAGATCGCAGACGCCCGCACAATGCACTATACGGTTGGGTTGAAACCGGTCCCTGATTTGCATCAATGTTTCGCGGTCTGTCATGCAGACGCATGCCACATTTTTCAGATCCGGCAGCCTGGATTTGGGCGGTGCAATGCCAAAAAGGCGCGACTCGGGCACCAGTTCCTTTAATTTCAGGAATATGGGCCAGCCATGGATAGAGGTGATGCCTGTGATAAGGATGCGCCACGATGCGGGCAGGGAAATAGTTGTATTCATATAAAACAACAACCATGTAATCCAATGAATTTTAAAAAGATACGATTATATATCCTTTATCTTTATTTTTCTTTGGATAAGCCTTTGTTTATTGGTCCGGGAAAGCTGTTTCACCCGGTATTCTGTCCGCAACGCCAGGCTACGGGCACCGATTTTTTTCTTAAAGACCAGCTGCAATGGTCCTTTTCCGCGTAAAAACCTGGCCGCTTTTTTTGGGACATGGCCATGCTCGTGGAAACGTCTTTTAACGTCCGTTGTGATGCCCGTATAGAGGCTTTTGTCCCGGCATTGAATGATGTAGAGGAACCAGGGTTTCATTTTATTATCGTTTTGAATACACGTACAACACTCAGTGTCTGTGTTGGCGCTACGTATTGCCGTGAGGAATCGTTTGCCTGAATGACGCCAGTACGGGCCGCTGCAAGCGGCCCGCGCATCTTTACTTTCTCGTGAGCTGCCGGTATTTCATCCGGTGAGGCTTTGCGGCCTCTTCTCCCAGCCGTTCCCTGCGTTTTTCCTCGTATTCCGAGAAGTTTCCGTCGAACCAAGTGACCGTGCTGTCGCCTTCGAAGGCGAGAATGTGCGTGGCGATCCTGTCCAAAAACCAGCGATCGTGCGAGACAACCACGGCGCAGCCGGCAAAATTTTCAAGCGCTTCCTCGAGCGCGCGCATGGTATTTACATCGAGGTCGTTCGTGGGTTCGTCGAGCAGCAGTACATTGGCCTCGGCCCGCAGCATGAGCGCCAGGTTTGCCCGGTTGCGTTCACCGCCCGAAAGCATCTCGACTTTTTTCTGCTGGTCTGTTCCATTAAAATTAAACTTTGCCACATAGGCGCGCGAGTTTATGTCCTTTTTTCCCAGCTTCATGAAATCCTGGCCGCCTGAGATTGCTTCCCAGAGGGTCTTTCCCGCCACAAGCGCACTGCGGTTTTGGTCGCCATAGGCAAGTTTCACGGTCTCGCCAATGCGGATGGAACCTGACGTGGGCGTTTCCTCGCCAGTGATCATTTTAAAGAGCGTGGTCTTACCCGCGCCATTGGGGCCAATGACGCCCACGATGCCGCCAGCAGGCAGTTTGAACGACAGGCCTTCGAAGAGCATGCGGTCGCCAAAGGCCTTGCTGACATTGTCAGCCTCAATGACCACATTGCCCAGCCGCGGCCCAGGCGGGATGTAAATCTCCAGTTCTTTGACAGCCTGTTCAAAGTCCTTGTTCAACAGGTTTTCGTACGCGGAAATACGCGCTTTTGACTTTGCGTGGCGGCCCTTGGGAGACATGCGGATCCAGTCCAGTTCGCGCTCAAGGGTCTTTTGGCGGTCGGTCTGCTGTTTTTCCTCCTGCTGCAGGCGCGTGCTTTTCTGGTCCAGCCACGAGGAGTAGTTGCCTTTCCAGGGAATGCCGTGGCCCCGGTCGAGTTCGAGTATCCAGCCAGCCACATTATCAAGGAAGTAGCGGTCGTGCGTGACGGCGATTACCGTGCCTTCGTATTCCTTCAAATGGCGTTCGAGCCAGGCGACTGATTCAGCGTCCAAATGGTTTGTGGGTTCGTCGAGCAGTAGAATGTCGGGTTTTTTCAGCAAAAGCCTGCACAGGGCCACGCGCCTGCGTTCGCCGCCCGATATTACGTTCACGGGCATGTCCGCGGGCGGGCAGCGGAGCGCGTCCATTGCCTGTTCCAGCCGGGAATCAAGGTCCCACGCATCCAGAGCGTCGAGTTTTTCCTGCACCTCTCCTTGGCGCTCAATGAGCTTGTTCATTTCATCGTCAGGCATGGATTCCCCGAATTTCTCGTTGATCCGCTCAAACTCTTTGAGCAGATCGACTGTGGCCTGCACGCCCTCTTCGACCACCTGCCGCACCGTGCGCGTTTCATTTTGCAAGGGTTCCTGTTCCAGCAGTCCCACGGTATAACCGGGCGAGAGTATTGCTTCGCCGGAAAAGGCCGTGTCGAGTCCCGCGAAAATCCGCATGAGCGAGCTTTTCCCCGAACCATTGAGGCCCAGCACGCCGATCTTTGCGCCGTAGAAATAGGAAATGGAAATGTCTTTGATAACGGGCTTGTTGTTGTAGGCCTTGCTCACCCGTACCATTGAATAGATGATTTTGTTTGGTTCTGGATTCATGGTACTTGTATCTCCTGTCAGGGTTGGCTTCAAATGCCTGTTTTACCAGGTATTGGGAGCTTGTCTTTGTCCTTCTCCTCCAACGCAGGCCATGAAAAGATACCTAGTCAACTGCTGGAAACACAAGACGATTTCGTCGGTCGCGCGGCGCGCTGCCCTGTTTCCTGGCAAAAGACAAGAATAGTGCCAAGTTTGTTGGCACATGGCATTGAACGTTCCGGTAACGCACCAGTGATATATGTTGATAAATCAATAGTTTTGGGATATATTACGAGTGGCATATAATTTGTATGTAAGTTTAGGGGCCTATGATAGGAGAGGGAATGCGTCTTTTTACATTGGTCTGTTTTATCTCTGTAGTGAATATGTACGCCCAATACGAGTATCTTGATCCGGCCAATTACCCCAATGACATGGCGTGCGACACCATGGGTCTGGGCGCCGCGTTCGAACAGCATTGGCGCGGGCTCCAAACCTACAAGGTCCATCTGACACCAACTGATCCAGACAACCCGAATAGATACCTGTCCCCGGTCATTGACGGCACCTTGGAGCCTGAAATTTGGTCCTATTCGGACACGCTCATTATTGGCAGTTGGGAAATGGCAGGGCTTCAAGCCGCGTGCGTTGAAAAGAGTTTTTACGGGACCGAAGACTTATTTGCGATCTGGCGCTTCATGTACAATCAGGACGGGTTGTTTGTGAGTTGTCAGGTACATGACGATGTACACGATATTGACAGCATTGGCGGATGGTATTCGGACGACGGCCTTGAAATCATTATTGATCCCTATGATTGGGGTGATTTCCAAAGCGGAAACTGGGCAGCGACGCCCCCGTCTTTTTATCGGTATAATGACCCTGACTGGATAATCGATCCGGGTCCAGTGCCCAATACGGATCCCCGAGACACGGTGTTTATCTATCTGATGAAACGATTGAACGAGGAACCGTACGTGGCCGGCCTTATCCATGAGGTTTTTCGGACCAATTGTGACAAGGGGCAGGAAGCGACGAATTTTACAAAAGGCAATCTGGACATCCATGGTATTGATTTCGCGGCCGCATGCCAGAGTATAGACGGCTATTTTCGTGAAGTATGGCATTTTGAGATGATGTTTCCATTTCCCAGGGCCCTTGCGGCGAACAGTTCAGACCTTTGGCAGTCTCTTGCCGGACCTTCGGTTGGTTTTTTTGACCAGAATGGCCTTCCAAAAAGGGGCAGTGTGTTTAAAATGGCTTTTCAAAACAATGACGATGATATGCCTGGGCCTGATGGTGAATATGCGGCTATCAGCTGGAACAGCACCAAGCGGTGGCCGGAATTCTATCAGGAGGCATCGGGTCATGATGGCTGGCGCGATACAAAATATTCCATGGTTTTTGAATATGAGGATCATATTGGATCGCTGGTTGCCAAGCCTTTTGAAGGATGTTCCAGTCATGGAGACAGGCGTATAATCGGACCATGGGTTGTAGATGGGGCTGATTCCCTTCGAATATATTTTACAGGCAGTGGCACTGTGCGGTTTGACACAGTCTCATATTGGTATGATTCAACAAGCAGCGAAGGCGGCGTACTTCTGGCAGGGAATGATTCCATGGCCTCGTATGTGTTAAGAAAAGGCAGGAACCGTTGCGCAGATACGCTTTTCCTGGATGGCGGTATTGGGTCTTGGATCCTGACCCGGTATATATCTAAACCCTTATGCAGTGTATGTGTACAAGGCCGCTGGGTTGAATCACAGTGGGTTGAATATCGCGCTCTGTGTAGCGACAGCGTTTTTTACGGTTTTAGACCCGTGCCCGCTGCCAGACAAATTCTTTCTAACCCTGCTTCTGAGGGATACACGGATTCGTTGTATATTGCTGATTCCTTAAAAACGGTCCTGGAGGCTTTTGCGTATGACTACTGCGATAATATCTTTATTTCTGGTTCTGACACACTTGAAATGAAGCTCTCCAAACTTGTTGATCTCGAAGACTCCTATGCGCCTGTGCAGATTATTGCATATTGGCGAGGGGGTGATTCCGTGGTCTTTGAAAAGATTTTACCTTTCGATCTGCGGAATATTGGTGAAACAAATTACGCGACGCGGGTAAACAGCGCTATTGTCTGTTCCGGATCCAATACGATTACCGTCAATCCCATTACGCTCGTTGTTATATCAAAATATACCCCGGATTTCCGCATGAAGGTCAATGGAACGCTCCGCAGTTACCTGGTATATCCGGACATACTGATCGATAAAGCGGACAGTGCTTTATCTCCTTGGCAAAAGCCTGCGTACTATTTCGCTTCTACTGCCGATAGTTTTGCGTTTGTGGATTATAATCCCATTACGCGCACGGGGAGCGGACATTACACGCACGATTCCCTGCATTCTTTCGCGGATTCCTCCTGGGTGGTCACCACCGATTTTATATATATCACGGACACGTTAGAGAGCGCGACAGATACATTCTCTTTCACGGATACGGTACAGGTGCAAGCCGCAGACCCTTTTGCGCCAAACTTTATTGACACAAACGTGTGCCCGGTGAAAACAGAAATGTTTTTACACACCAAGTCGCGGGAAATCCTGCTTTCTGTATTTCCCAATCCATTCAATCCATCTGTTAATTTCACCTTTTCACTGCCGCCTGATAAAGCTCTTGCTGCCTATGCGTTACGTATCTACAATGCACGGGGCCAGTTGATTAGAACGGCGCTCTCTGGGACTGTTGGACAAAATGGGTTGGTTAATAAACAGGTGACCTGGGATGGAACTAACAGCCACAGTGATGCAGTCGGATCAGGCGTTTATTTCTACGTTTTAAACTGTGGAGCGGGAACAAGACGCGGCAACATTGTATTGCTGAAATAACGCGGCTGCTTTTTTACTCTTGTTTCTCTTTTTCTTCCTCTTCCTCTTCCTCTTCTTTTTCTTCGCGCATCATACGAGCTAGTTTTGTGCGTCTTCGTAGTACGCTTAGGAGTATGCCGACAATCGCAAACAGGGCAAGCGCAAGCCAGAATAGGTATGTATCAGCCACGAGAAATACTAGACGGTAGCGTTCCGTGAGATAGCTCCGGTACAGGGTCTCGAATTCCTTTTGCGATAGTCCGATCACCGTATCGATCCCTGCCCAGATATTGCCGTTGGACCGGGTTGCCTGCAAAATTTCGACCAGCGAACCCATGCTGTATGTTTTTACCAGAAAGGCCAGTGCAAGGTGACTTTGCGCATAGGCAAGGTCTGCCCGCACCCGTGGGAACAGATTGACCGAATCAATAGCGTCAAGCGGCAACAGCGAGTGTGTGACAATGGCCTTGGACACCACCAGGTGCTCGTCCACCGAGACTTCGCCGGAAAGCATCATGGCTAGGCCTTCGTGCATCCACCGGGGAATAGCGATTCCCGGATAAGCGCGTTCGAGTATGCAGTGCACCAGTTCATGGACTGAAATTCGGAAAAAGTCCTGGTTTAAAAACGGGTTGGGGTCAACGCGCACCACGATAGTGTCCTTGCCAAGGCAGCCGCCGCCGCCCCATTCAGGCAGCCGGAAATTGTCCCCGCGCCTTTTCTCAGAATAAAAAATGGCGGTAATTGTGGCGGTGTCAGGGTTTTTTCCAGGCAGGATAAGCCGGTAAATACTGTCGTATTGAGACTCTAGAAACTCGGCGGGCATTTCGCTTCCCGTAAATTCTCCTTCTACGCGTACCGTGGCAGCAGACAGGGAAAAAACGGGAAGAAAGAGGCCAATGATCAAAGCGTTCATGAGGTAATAAGATAATTTATTAGAGAAGGCGCCTGCGGTTTAGTATATTTACTGTCTTTTTCACGGAGACCTATGGACCAAAAATCTATCCGCAACATCGCCATCATCGCGCACGTTGACCACGGCAAGACAACCCTTGTGGACCAGCTGTTCAAACAGAGCGGCATGTTCCGCGACAACCAGGCGGTCGAAGAGCGGCTCATGGATTCCATGGACCTTGAGCGCGAACGGGGCATCACCATTATGTCCAAGAACGGTTCGTTCAAATACCATGATTACTGGATCAACATCATCGACACTCCCGGCCACGCTGACTTTGGCGGACAAGTTGAACGGGTGCTCAAAATGGCTGACGGCGCTCTCCTGCTGGTTGATGCGCAGGAAGGGCCTATGCCCCAAACCTATTATGTGCTTAAAAAGGCCCTTGCCGAGTTTCTGCCCATCATTGTCGTGATCAACAAAATAGACAAGCCCGCGGCGCGTCCGCAGTGGGTGGTCGAACAGGTGAACGATCTGTTTCTTACCCTCAACGCCGACGACAGCATCCTCAATTTTCCCATTGTCTTTGCATCGGCCAAGCAGGGGATTGCCACTGACCACATGGACGAACCCGGTGTTTCCATGGAGCCGCTCTTTCAAAAGATCATTTCCCACATTCCCCCGCCCAAGGGCGACCCTAACGCGCCCCTGCAGATGCTGGTCAGTTCCATCGACTATTCAACGTATCTGGGCAGGCTGGGCATTGGAAAAATCACCTCAGGCACCATGAACATCAACAAGGCCATTGCCGTGGTTGACCGCAACGGCGCTGTAAAACCCGCGCGAGTCACCAAGATATATCATTTTGAGGGAACTGTGAAAAAGGCCGTGGATATCGCGTGCACCGGCGAGCTGGTGGCCATTGCGGGTATGGACGAGGTTACGGTGGGTGTTACCTACACCGATCCCGAAAACCCGCTTCCCCTGCCACCCATGGAAATAGACCCGCCTACGCTTTCAATCAATTTTATCCCCAACGATTCCCCTTTTTCGGGCAGGGAAGGGCAATTCCTCACTTCAGGACATCTGAAGGAACGGCTTTTCCGCGAGGCACTGGGCGACGTTGCGCTCACGGTCGAATTTCTCACCGAACGGGTGGGATTCAAGGTCTCGGGACGGGGAGAGCTGCACATTTCCATAGTCATCGAGAAAATGCGGCGCGAGGGCTACGAGTTCCAGCTTACCCGGCCTGAAGTGATTCTTCACCAAGAAGACGGAAAGATACTGGAACCCTACGAGTTTCTGGCCATTGACGTGACCGAGCAGTACGTGGGTGCGGTCATTGAACGGCTGGGGCCGCGCAAGGGGCAATTGATGAAACTGGAGCAGGAGAACGGCCTTGCCCGGCTCGAATACAAGATAACCACGCGCGGGCTCATGGGCTTCCGCGGCGAGTTTCTTACCGTGACCAAGGGCATGGGCGTCATGAGCTACGCATTCGCCGAATACGGCCCCTATGCGGGCGACATCATCAACCGCAAAAATGGGGTGCTTGTGGCCATGGAGGCGTGCACGGTCGCAGCCTACGCGTTGTGGAACCTTCAGGAACGCGGCATCATGTTCGTCAATCCCCAAACAGCCGTGTACAAGGGCCAGATTGTGGGCGAGCATTCGCGCGATAACGACCTTATTGTAAATCCCGGACGGAACAAGAAACTCACCAATATGCGCGCATCGGGTTCTGACGACGCCATTGTGCTTCAGCCGCCGCGGCTCATGAGCCTCGAGGACTGTCTTACGTATATCAACGACGACGAACTGGTCGAGGTCACGCCAAAAAGCATCCGCCTGAGGAAAAAGTCAATAGACAAGATTTCCCGCAGGGGAGGGCCGTTGCAGGAAGAGGCATAGGAGTGCGTGTGTGTAAGGGCGTCATTCATGAAAATCCTGTCCTCCATTGCAGAATGACGCCCTTACACACACGCACCTAACACACACTACGTCGCCATCTTGTATTCGGCGCCAGTATAGCTAAGCTGGTACGTTCCTTTCTCCCGGATTTTTCCCTCCAGCATCTGTTTTGACAGAAAGTTCTCCACTTCGGTCTGGATAAGCCGTTTGAGGGGCCGTGCGCCAAAGACCGGGTCGTACCCTATTACTGCCAGCCGGTCGACAACCGACGCATCAAAAGACAACACAATGTCCCGGGCAGCGAACCGACCCGCAAGCCGGCGCAGCTGAATCTCAACAATACCTCTGATGTCTTCACGCGTCAATTCATTGAAGACGATGATATCATCGATCCGGTTGATGAATTCGGGCCGCATGCAGCGGTCGATTTCGTTTTTCTTGAAGTTACCGGTCATAATGATGATCGTGTTCTGGAAATTGACCCTGCGTCCCTTGCCATCCGTGAGCACGCCATCGTCAAAGACCTGGAGAAGGGCGTTGAGCACCGCGGGGTGGGCCTTTTCCACTTCGTCAAAAAGCACCACGCTGTAGGGCCGCCGCCGCACAGCCTCGGTAAGCTGGCCGCCTTCATTGTAGCCCACGTAGCCGGGAGGGGCGCCAATGAGCCGGGCCACAGCGTGCTGTTCCATGTATTCGGACATGTCCATGCGCACCAGGGCCTTTTCGTCGCTAAAGAGAAAACTGGCCAGCGATTTGGCCAGTTCGGTTTTTCCCACGCCCGTGGGTCCCAGAAAGAGGAAAACGCCAGCGGGACGGTTTTCATCGCTTATGCCCGCGCGTGAGCGCCGCACGGTGTTGGCCACGCTTTGTACTGCCGCGTCCTGGCCATTTACCCGCGCGCGCAGTTCGTCCTCCATGGCAAGCAGCTTATCGCGTTCGCTTGAAAGCATCTTGGTCACAGGAATACCGGTCCACGAAGAGACCACGGCCGCGATGTCCGCGTCGTCCACTTCCTCTTTCAACAGGCGTTCGGCAGGATCAATGGCCGCGTATTCCCTGTTCAGACTGTCCAGTTTTTTCTC
>Ga0156787_1121_pt3 | contig 11568 bp, 9 predicted proteins | sample RifOxyD3_FD_110736 | JGI IMG/M metagenome (GOLD analysis project Ga0156787, IMG submission 110736) | Candidatus Raymondbacteria bacterium RIFOXYD12_FULL_49_13
GCCGGCAACTGGTGTCGGTCGACAATTTTTCCGTTGCCGCCAACGCGATCACATTTCTCTTTGGTGAGTCGGGCATTGGTAAGTCAATAATAGCCAAGGCGCTCTACGGTCTGCTCAATCCCGCCGAATTCGACATTGCCATAAACAACCAGCCCTACCGGGACCACCTGAACGACCCCTGGACACGCGCGGTACGGCACAACAGTTTCTTTGTTTTCCAGGAACCTTCGTCGCACCTCAATCCCCTTATGAAAATCAAGGACCAGCTCAGGGAAGGGTCGCTCGTCTCGACCGAACACGAACAGCTGATTCTCGAGCAGCTCTGGGAAAAAGCCCCTGCGGAAACCATTCGTTCCATCACCAACCTCTTCCCAAAACCCTACAGGCCAAGCGGCGGAGAAAAACAGCGCATTCTCCTTGCCATGGCCTTTAAAAAAATATCCGCATACACCGGTAAAGACGCGGCAACCGGTCCAGCGCTCTTTGTCTTTGACGAACCCACCGGAAGCCTGGACAACACCTATCGGAACCTTTTCCTCACCATGCTCTTCAACAGGTTCCATGAGAAAAAATTCACAGCCCTCATCATTACGCACGATTATTCGATCATCAGCGAAGTCTACGGTAGTCACCGGGATCTTTCTCCGCATGTGCTTTACCACGAACTGTCGCGCACTGGAGACGCGACCGTAGCAGTCAACGACTTTTCGCCCCAGTCCTATCTGGGATGGCTCTCTTCCATCACGGGCGCAAAGCAGGATGCAACAGGCGGTAAACCACTGCTGACTATAAAACCGGATTTCACCATATTCAATAAAAAAATGCGCGTCTGCGGCGATCCTGTTGCCAAAACACCGGCGCCGCTCATCATCGGCAAGGGCGAGACCGTCTACCTGAAGGCGCAGAGCGGCGTGGGAAAGACCACCCTGGCAAAAATCGTCATGGGCCTCTACAAAGCCCAGAATTTCTCAATGGACTTCATGGACCGCATCATAGACCATACATCTCCGCAGGAAGTCTGGCAACAGGAGATTTGGGGTAAAAAGGCCGGGCTGGTCTTTCAACACGCTGACGAGGCGCTTAACCTGCAGGCGACCGTGCAAGAGACGTTCGCGGGTTTGCCCCTGCGGACACCTCTCACCATGCAGGGCTTAAAGCAAAGACTGGAAGAACTCTTTGAAGGAGAGATTACGGACGCTTTTCTCTCGAAAAAGGTCGCCTTCCTGAGCGGCGGCCAGAAGCAGCGGTTGAATCTCCTGCGCACCCTGATACTCGATACCAGCCTTATCATACTCGACGAACCGCTCAATGGACTCGACTTTGCCAGCATTAAAAAGGTGCTCGCGTTACTCGAGAAAAAACGGCGGCAGGGCGCCTCTTTCCTTATGATTTCGCACAACGAAGAAATCTTTGATGCCTTTGTGGAAAAAACAAAGGTCTACTATCTCACAGCGCTCTGACCTACCGCGAATCAAGCGCCTCAAAATGCTGGAACACTTCACGGTCAAAAAACAATATTCTTTACAGCAGCGCGTAAGAGGATCCATTGTGCAGCAGATGTCGTTAAAAAAGTCAAAGGAGGCGTTCTCATGGCCGCAAGTTCCGTACTTAAGCAGCTTGTAAAGAAACACGGGACCCCCCTCTTTATCATAGACCATGCGGTCATCAGACGCAACTACGCTATTTTTAAAAAATACCTGCCGCGCGTGCAAGCCTACTATGCTGTCAAAGCCCTCCCGGACCCTGAAGTGGTAAAGACCCTGTTCGACGCGGGCGCAAGCTTTGACGTGGCATCAATGCCCGAACTCAGTATCGTATACGAATATATCAGGGACATGCCCGCAAAGCAGCGTCAGGACTGGATCTGGGACAAAATCATCTACGCGCATCCCATTAAAACTAACGAGACGCTCCAGGAGCTGGACCAATACAAACCATTGGTCACCTTCGACAACCGGGAAGAAATCCAGAAAATCAGGAAATACGCGCCGCGTGCAGGCCTGGCCCTGCGCCTCAAGGTCGCTAACACGGGCGCCATGGTGGAGTTGTCGTCAAAATTCGGGGCAGCGCCGGGAGAGGCTGTTGATCTCATTCTTGAAGCGCACAATGCCGGGCTCGTGGTCGAGGGACTCAGCTTTCACGTGGGTAGCCAGACTACAAATTTCGATAACTACGTGCAGGCGATCAATCTTGCGGCAAATATTTATAAGGAGGCCAAAGACCGGGGATACGATAAGATGAACCTGCTCGATATTGGCGGCGGCTTTCCCGCGCCCTACGACCCCACGGTAAAACCCTTCCGCAAACTGGCCCGCAAGATCAACGCCGAGCTCGAACGGCTCTTTCCGCCCGAAATTCAGATCCTCGCCGAACCCGGCAGGTTCATGGTCGCTACCGCGGCGACCTCAGTGTCAAAAATAATCGGGAAAGCGGTATTGGATGGAAAACTCTGCTACTACGTTGACGACGGGGTCTACCACACCTTCTCGGGCATACTGTTCGACCACTGTCAGTACCATTTCAGCGCGTTCAAAACCGGTCCCAAGCAAATTTGCACAGTCTTTGGCCCCACCTGCGACGCGCTTGACTGCATCTCAATGTCCGAGGAACTGCCGTCAGACCTCAAACTCGGCGACTACCTGTACAGCAAAAACATTGGCGCGTACAGCATCGCCTCATCAACGCGGTTCAACGGCTTCCCGCCTGCGAAGATTGTGCATATCAACCAGTAATATTATTTCTTTCTGACGTTGGTCTTCTTGGCTTTTTTAACCTTCTTAACTTCTTTATTTTTTTTTGCCTTCACTATTTTCACTGCTTTCTTAGCAGTGGCTGCGCCAAAGGCCTTGGCGGCCTGTGATATCCCCGCCTTCTGCGCTGCCGCATCGAGCGCGATCATGGGATTTGCCGCGGATACCGTGACCGTGGCCGTTGATTCAGCCAATTCCTCCTTGAGACTACGCACTGTACCATTGAACGAATCCCTGCTCCCGGGTTTAATCTCTTTTACATCAGTGGGCAGGCCGATTTTATCGAGAATGGCGATAAAAGGTTCGGGGTCAAGTTCCTCGACATTCACCATGGTCTTAGGGTCCCATATACCCTGTGCAACAAGCATTGCAGCGGCAATCGGCGGCACACCCGCGGTGTAGCTGATGCCCTGGGATTCGACCTCCTGATAGCATTTCTTGTGGTCAGAAACCTGGTAAATAAGCACTTCCCTCTTTTTCCCGTCCTTCATGCCTTTGACAAAATTGCCAATACAGGTTTTTCCCGTATAGCCGGGCGCAAGGGTCTTTGGATCGGGTAAAAGCGCCTTGACCACTTTAAGAGGCACCACTTCCTGGCCCGTGGTAAGGGTGACGGACAAGTGCGACAGGAAACCAAGCGTGCGTAGTACGGTGAAAATATTGATATAGTGATTGCCAAACCCCATCCAGAAACGAATGCTGTTGGCATCGATGTTCTTTGACAGGGAATGCAACTCATCGTGGCCGTTGAGATATATTGGCTGCTGGCCCACGACAGGAAAATCGTAGACGCGTTTTACCGAATGGGTTGGATATTCCTTCCACTGCCGGTTGATCCAAGTCCAGACCTTGATAAATTCCCGGAAATTGATCTCAGGATCGAAATTCGTGGAAAAATACCTGCCATGGCTGCCCGCATTCACGTCCATGATGTCGATGGTGTCTATGGTGTCGAAATACCGTTTCTGGGCAAGCGCACAATAGGCGTTGACAACGCCCGGGTCAAAACCCGCTCCCAGAATTGCCGTAAGGCCCTTTGCCGCGCAGCGGTCTTTGCGTTTCCATTCGTAGTTGGCATACCAGGGAGGGTTTTCGCACACCTTGTCAGGATCTTCGTGAATTGCCGTGTCCATGTAGACAGCGCCTGTTTCGAGGCACGCTTCGAGCACGGACATGTTCACAAAAGCATTACCTAAATTGATGATGATCTCTGACCTGGTTTCACGGATCAGGTTAATGGTCGCTGGAATATCGAGCGCGTCGATCTGTCGCGAATAGAGTTTAGCGGCCGGATTTTTCAGGTGACCCATTTTCCTGATACTCGCGATTATCTCGTCGCACTTGGATTGGGTGCGCGAGGCAATGCAAATGTCCCCTAGCACGTCGTTGTTCATGGCCGCCTTGTGCGCGGTCACATGGGCCACGCCGCCTGCGCCAATGATCAGTACGTTCTTTTTCATGAGTATCTCCTTTTTTAATTGTATATTCTTGGTCAGGAAAGGCCTGCACAAAAATCGTGGTAGCTGAAACGCCGCACAATTTCAATCCTTCCATTGAGTCTGCGCACAACAATCGCGGGCATGGGCATGCCATTAAACCAGTTCTTTTTCACCATGGTATATCCGGCCGCGTCGCCAATGCGCACAATTGAGCCTGGCCGCAGCCGGGTCCGCAGCGCAAACGTCCCAAAAACATCGCCTGCCAGACACGACCGGCCGGCAATCATGGTCTTGAACTTTCCCTGAGAGGGGGATACGATCCGCGCGGTAGTACGGTAGATAAGGTGGTCAAGCATGTGTGCTTCGGTAGAAGCGTCGACAATGGCAATATCCGTCTCGTTGCGCACCACATCGAGCACTGTGGTCACCAATTCACCAGCGCCGGTAATCGCTGTTTCGCCGGGTTCGAGGTATACCTGGACGTTAAAAGTGTCGCTGAACCGCTTCAGCATATCGCAGAATTTTTCCAGGGCATACCCCGGCTTAGTAAAAAAAATACCGCCGCCAAAACTGACCCAATCCATCTGTGTAATCAGCCAGCCATAGGTGCGTCCTATACGCTCAATATTGGCGGATAAGTTCTTGATATCATCGTTTTCACAATTAAAATGAAACATGACGCCTTTGACAAGACCAGCGGCTTCACACAGTTCGCGGTTATCACGGATGCCAAGCCGGGAAAATTTCCGCGCAGGGTCTGCAAGGTCAAAATGCGAGAAACTGAAACCCGGATTAACGCGCACACCAATGCTTTTTCCCTGTGCAAAACGGCCAAAGGCCTTGAGCTGCGAGAGTGAATTAAAAATGATCTTGTCCGCAAAACGGGCAACCTGTTGTACGTCGTCGCGGGAATAGCCCACGCTGTACGCATGCACTTCCTTGCCGAATTTATCGTGTCCCAGCCGCGCCTCATAGACCCCGGAACTGGTAGTGCCATCCATGTACTGCCGCATGAGGGGAAAAACCGCCCACGTGGAAAAGCATTTGAGCGCCAAAACCGACTTTGCACCCGATTTTTCGCGCACACGTTTAATAATCTTGAGGTTTTTTAGGAGCTTTCGCTCGTCAATCAGATAATAGGGTGTTGGAATGGATTTCATGTGTCGTTTTGTTTCAAAAAATAGACACTCCCGAATCCAGGAAACAAGCGAAAAATGAGACGACGCGGTTCCCGAGGCCTGCACTGCCGGCGACCAATTCACTCACCGTACGGCCACCTTCCTGTTCAGACGCCAAGAAGCAGGACTTTTTTAAAACAGATCACTTCGTCTCGTCATCAAATTCAGACGCCATAGAAGCGCACCCTTTGTCGTTTTTCCGATTATTATACGTTGATGCAGAAGGATTGGGCCAAACTGCGCGCAAAGAATCCAGTCTGATCCGCGAAGCCTGCATATACTTTTCGAGTTCCGCCAATTCTTTATCGCATAATTCCTTCTCTTGGACCATAGTAAGTCCGCCCCGTTTTTCCAAGATGAGAAGTCTTTCCATTTCTTCAGTAAACAGATGGCGCATGGAATCCATGGCTTTCCGAACCACCTGTTTTGCCGTTTTTCCCGCAATCGCTTCACCCTGTTTCATCATGCTCTGCAAAAGAGGAACTATTGGGTTCTCTTGGTTTGTAAATCTTTCTTGCGTACGGTCCAAACAGGCGGCATCGATGCGTTCCGCAGGGAAGTTCGATGTCACATCACGGCCATCCGGGGCAACCACGACACGGATAGGTGCAGGCGGCAAAAAACGGCCGCTATTAAGCTCCGCCGGAGCTATGCACTCAAGAACAAAGACGATTTCCAGCACCCGCTCCTGTTTCCGGCCGTCCTTCCAAACACAAAATGCGCAGGTCCCGTTTTCAGACGAAAGATACAGCTCCAATGCTCCCATAAGCATGGGATGGTCCATGGTGATGAATTCCACCTCTTCCCTGGCAAGCGCAATTTCCCTGCTGAAGGTAATAATGGGACTGGGATTTCGTGGAAGCGGAAACTCCGGGTCTGTGACATGCTCCGTCACCAGCGCATATTTTTTTTGACCCGCGTCTTCGATGGCAATGCCATACATCCGTAAGAGTTGACCCATAACGACTTCTGTTGCCCTGGCTAATACGGCATCTTGGCCTTTCCGAATAAGGTTTTGGGAACGTCCTGACTGGTGCGATATCATGGCAAACAGTTTGTCCCGCGAATCCGTAATTTGTTGGGAGAATGCAACGCATAAAGCACGAGTATTTGTTATAAATGCCTGCACCTCAACTGTGCATGCCTTAACGGATTCTTGTTCACAGTATCGGAATAAATCGGTCCGGACCTCCTCAAAGACACGGCCAGCCGCTGGTACATTGCACGCAAAAGCATTCAGTCCTTCATGATACCATCGGCATAGTATTTCATGCGAGGTATTTTTTACATACGGCACATATATATGAATGATGGCCTTCTGGCCGATTCTATCGAGGCGTCCAATGCGTTGTTCAAGCAATTCAGGATTCAAAGGCAAATCATACAAGACAAGCGATTGGCAAAACTGGAAATTACGCCCTTCGCTCCCGATTTCGCTGCTAATAAGCAGGCGCGCCCCGTGCTCATCGGCAAACCAGGCGGCGTTTCTGTCCCGCTGAAGAATGGTCATGGCTTCATGATAGAGTGAGATGTTCATCCGCATGGTGCGGCCAATCTCTTTATGCAATTGTTCTACTTTTCCTTTTGTACTGCAAATGACCAGGACCTTGGCTTCTGGCATGCCATTCATCAGCGTTATGAGCCATGGTACGAGCGGGTCGCACCCCGATGCCGGGCCATCCATTTCAAGCGGAATAATATGGACCTCCCGTTTGGGAAAACCCGCGATATTCCTTCGCGTATTCCGGAACATGGTCCGGCCAATGCCATACACATCAATGAGCATTCCTAAATTCATTTTTCCGGGATATGGCAGCGCTTCTCCATCTGCGTCCGAAAACCCGATGTGGACGGTCTCCGGAGAAGTAACCGTCAAATCAATTCCCTGGGCCAAAAGCGTTTTTTCAATAGATGTCAGGATGGAGTGATGTGTTTCAGATTCTCTTTCATAATCCTCAAACCGCGGATATCTCTCTCTATCGAGTAATTGGAGCAGCGTAAAATGGTTGTGGCGGCCATACTGTTCCGGAGTCGCGGTCAGGAAAAGCAGGTGCTTGACCTGTTCTGAAAACCGTTTGACCAAAGAAAAGCCCGTCCCCTCTTTTTCCAAGTGGTGCGCCTCGTCGACAATAACCATGTCCCAATCCGTCGTGACCGCGCTATTTCCATATTCGGTATTCTGGGTCAAAACCTCAATATCAGCGATGAAAAAGGGGGCATGGGAAAAAGGGTGTTCGCCTGTACCCAGTGTTTCAGACTGTTCTTTGGAAACGATTGCAAAAGAGAGATTAAATCTGCGCAGCAGCTCAACAAACCACTGATAAACGAGATGAGAAGGCACAAGAATAAGAACCCGGCTGATTTTTCCGGAAACAACAAGCCGGTGCAATATCAAACAGGCTTCAATGGTCTTGCCCAGTCCTGTTTCATCGGCAAGCATGGCCCGGATAGTATGCCTGGAGGAAACCGTGTCCGCAATAAACAACTGATGCGGTAAAAGTTCTACCCGGCCTCCGACAAACCCACGGACAGGAGATTGCAGAATAGTGGCATGATAGTGAAGCATGCGCAACCGTGACGCAAATGCTTCTGACGTGCCGCTTTTTCCATATAGCAGCCGCTGCATGGGAGTAGCGGTATTCACCGTATCCGCGATAGCGTTTTCGTGAAGCGTAACCGTACCGCATCGGTATACTACACATCCGCTGGGGATTGTTTCCGTAATTTCTGAGACGCGCAGTGAATTGCCGCTTTGGTCCTGGATAGTATCACCTGGCTTAAACAGGATGCGCCGTAGCGGCGCGCCAGAACGGGAGTACCGGCGTGTTGTTTGTGATGTGGGAAAAGACAAGTCAACGGTTCGAGCGTCTAGTGCTGACACAATACCAAGCCCCAAATCAGGCTCTGCGTCGCTGGCCCAACGTTGGCCTACTGCAAAGGAATTGGTCATAATATAATTGGAAGTAGCCCTGTGTCTATGTGAGCACAATGGCTTATAATATACACGGTCTTTGGTTATGACTGAAAGAAGTTGCTTGACCATAGCGCCCAGAGACCATTCCCCTGGGAGGTGCCTGGGACGGGCGGTACCTGGTACCAAACGGTGCCAGGTACATCTTGTATTTCCTCCACCCAGTTGTTATCATCGCCAAAATGCCCGCAGGGATTTGGCCCCCATTTTATGCTATTAGGCTAAGGTGTTGATGAGTATATGAGTTATGAAAATTTGGTGCTTCTTATGAATTTAAATATGAGTGGAAAAAGGCAACGGCGAAACTGCCTTTTTGTCCGGAAAGATATAGCTTGATAAGCAATGCAGAATAAAGTAATTTTATTAAACTACCTTAAAGAGGACGGCATGAAGGCAGGCATGCTTGTTTCTCTTGCATAAGTTTCATTTTATTTTCATTGTGCGCTTTTCCCACGCGCGTAACAATACAGGATAGAAGTTTTCTCGATGCGGTATCGTCCGGCGGCGATTTCAACATTACTTATTAAGGAAGGCATACATGGCCAAAAATTCGACAAGATTCAGTAGGACGCAACATAAGCGCAACAAGCGAGTAATATCAGCGCTTAAAAAATGCCCAACAGGGATAAGCGGCCTGGATGAAATCACTGAAGGAGGCCTGCCGCTGGGTCGCCCAACATTAATCTGCGGTTCTGCAGGATGCGGAAAGACGCTTCTGGCCATGGAATTTATCAGCCGTGGAATCACGGAATTCAATGAGCCGGGTGTTTTTATGGCGTTTGAAGAAACCACCGAGGAACTGGCCACCAATGTCGCCTCATTGGGGATGAACCTCAAGGAGCATATTCGGCAAAAGAAACTTGCCATCGATTATGTATACATTGAGAGAAGTGAGATCGAAGAAACGGGCGAATACGACCTTGAAGGCCTTTTTGTCCGGCTTGGCAATATGATCGACAGCATCGGCGCAAAACGGGTGGTTCTTGATACGATTGAAGCTTTGTTTGCGGGATTCTCGAATGAGGCTGTTTTGCGTGCCGAGCTGCGCAGGCTGTTTCGCTGGCTGAAGACCAAAAAAGTAACAACCATTATAACGGGTGAAAAAGGGGAAAAGCACCTGACCCGCAATGGGCTGGAGGAATACGTCAGTGACTGCGTCATACTGCTCGACCATCGTATTGTCAATGAAGTCGCGACCCGTCGCCTGCGAATAGTAAAATATAGAGGATCCAAACATGGGACCAATGAATACCCGACAATCATTGATGAGAATGGCTTGTCGGTACTGCCCATCAGTTCATTGGGCCTGACGTATCCGGTCAGTAATGACAGAATTCCAACTGGCATTGACAGATTGGACACCATGTTTGGCGGCAAGGGATACTTTCGCGGCACCAGCGTTCTTGTCAGCGGTACGGCGGGCAGCGGCAAGACGAGCATCGCCGCCGCATTTGCCGATAAAACATGCAGGAAGGGCGAAAAGTGCATCTATTTTTCGTTTGAGGAATCGCCCGAACAGATAAAGCGGAATATGGGTTCCGTCGGCATAAACTTGAACCAATGGGAAGGGAAGGGCCTGCTTAAATTTCATTCCACTCGTCCCACGCTTTACGGCCTGGAGGCGCACCTTGTCAGAATTCATAAGCTGGTCGAAGAGTTCCACCCGACTGCCGTCATAATGGATCCCATTACCAACCTCGCCGCTATCGGAGAAAGCCTTGAAGTCAAGTCAATGCTGACCCGAATAATTGACTACTTGAAGAATAAGCAGATTACCACTGTCTTCACCAGCCTTACGGAAGGAGGCGGCGCCAGCGCGCAGAGCGAGGTGGGTATCTCATCCCTCATGGACACCTGGATACTGCTTCGGCATCTTGAAACCGATGGCGAACGCAACCGGCTGCTTTATGTGCTCAAATCCCGCGGTATGGCGCATTCAAACCAGGTACGGGAATTCGTGCTGTCCGGCAAGGGCGTTCATCTCCGGGATGTGTACATAGGAGCGGGCGCTGTTTTGACCGGTTCAGCCCGGGAGGTGCAGGAATCCAAAGACAATGCGCAGAAACTTTCAGATAAGCAATCCTCTGAACGCAGGCAGCGGGCACTGCGACAGCAGCATCTGACCTTAAAGGGACAGGTAGAAGCATTGAAGGTTCAGTTAGCCGGCTTGGCGGAAGAGCTGAGGATTTCAGCGGATGCTGAACGATGCCGGATTGGAGTCATGCATCATCGAAAAAAAGAAATGTCCCTGATTCGAAAAGCAGACTAACTGAAAAAAGGAAGCCTGAATGAAAACCGCAAAACGAACTAAAGGAACCAAAATCACAAAGAAGTGGGAACTTCGCCTATATGTCGCCGGACAAACCCCAAAAGCTATAACCGCCTTTGCCAATTTGCAGAAGATTTGTGACGAGTTTCTTGCGGATCGCTACAGCATCGAGGTCATTGATTTGCTGAAGAATCCGAAGCTGGCCGGCGGGGACCAGATCATCGCTGTGCCCACCTTGGTGCGGAAGCTGCCCCAACCGGTGCGCAAGATTATCGGTGATCTTTCGAACACCCAGCGCGTCCTGGTCGGGCTTGACCTGAAGGAACGTAATTTGACAATCGGTGGAAGGAGATGAATTGAAACAAAAACCAACTTCCAGCGCCGCAAAGGCATTAGCGAAAAAGGCTGTGGTTTTTTCCAAACAAAAATACGTGCTCAGGCTTTATGTGGCGGGTATCACCCCAAAATCATCGCAGGCCATCCAAAATATCACAAAAATCTGTGAAGACCATCTAAAAGGACGGTACGACCTTCAGGTTATCGATATCTATCAGAAGCCAATGCTATTGCGTGGGGAGCAAATCATCGCGGCTCCAACCCTCATCAAGAAACTTCCCCTTCCTTTGCGCAGGTTCATCGGAAGCATGTCTGACAAAAAGAAAATCCTCGTCGGGTTGGATCTGCAGCTAAAGAAAAACGAATGAAGAAATCCAAGACGCTGAATCAGCTACAGAAGGAAAACGAAGATCTGCGGATTAAATGCCTGGAGGCGGAAGAGGTACTGCGGGCGATTCGTGAAGGTGCGGTGGATGCCATCGTTGTAAGCGGCCGCGAAGGCGAGCAAGTTTTTACGCTGTCCGGCGAGGAACTGGTGTATCGCCGTCTCGTCGAGTCGATGGGCGAGGGCGGTCTTACCACCTCGCCTGAAGGGAAAATCCTTTTCTGCAATCAGCAGTTCAGC
>Ga0156787_1110_pt5 | contig 10830 bp, 11 predicted proteins | sample RifOxyD3_FD_110736 | JGI IMG/M metagenome (GOLD analysis project Ga0156787, IMG submission 110736) | Candidatus Raymondbacteria bacterium RIFOXYD12_FULL_49_13
GTCGCGCATCCGCCCAGCGTACGGCACTCTGCCAGCAGTTCCGGGCCTGCCATCCGGTGAATGGCGCCGTCAACACCGCCGCCTCCCAGAAGCGTGGTGTTTGCGGCATTGACAATGGCATCGATTCTTAGGGTCGTTATATCAGCGCGCATGGCTTTCATGGAAGGTTTTACCATAGTGTTTCTCCTATGGAATATTTCTTGGATAATATAAATAATTGTTTACCAATTAAACCCTAAATACAGCGCGCCGATCCCCGAGGAGGCCCCTTGTTTCAGGTATTAGGCCGTATCGAGGGGCGGCGCACCACTACTTCCTGACGCGACCTGCATTTAATTATCTTTCATGCGTATGCGTAACCTACTTATTGTCCTTTGCTGTGTGGCGTTTTCAGGGTGCATCAGGTACAGTTTTACCGGATCAACCCTGCCGTCGCACATCAAGACCGTGTCCATCCCGCTTGTCGAAAACACCACGGCCGAAATCGGGATAGAGGAGAAGCTCCGCGACCAAGTGTACAACGCTTATACGGGGTTGAACGTGCTTTCCGTGGTGCAGGACAACGGCGACGCTGACCTGCGCATACGCGTCATCGTGTACGCCAATGTACCAGACGAATACGACGCTTCGGGAAACGTGAAGACCTACAAGGTCACCATCACTGCCCAGGTGGCTTTTGTCGATACAAAAGAGAACAAGGCAATTTTTGAAGATACAATTACCGGCTCAGGCATCTACGACCACCGGACCGAAAACGTGGACACTGGCATTGGGATCGCCCTGGGCATGCTCAAGGAATCAATCATCAATAACACGGTATCAGGATGGTGACGTATGAAGTTTGTTAAGATGCACGGCGCTGGCAACGACTATATCTATGTTGATTGCTTTGCCCAGACCGTGAAAGACCCTGCGGCGCTGGCCATAAAAGTTTCCGACCGTCATTTCGGCATTGGCGGCGACGGACTTATCCTTATCGCCCCTTCGTCAGTGGCTGATGCGCGCATGATCATGTACAATGCCGACGGCAGCGAGGCCGAGATGTGCGGCAATGGTGTGCGATGCGTGGCCAAATACGTATACGACAACATTGTGCCAAAGGAAATGCTTCGGATCGAGACAAAAACAGGGGTCAAGGACATTGTCATGCAGGCGCGTGATAAAAAGGCCTTTGCCGCGCGCGTGAACATGGGCAAGCCTGTATTGGCCGCGCAGGAAATCCCCGCCATTCACCCGAAGCAGATGGTGATTGAACAGCCCCTGTCTGTTGGCGGTATGGCCCTTACCATGACCCTGGTGAGCATGGGCAATCCGCACTGCGTCATCTATGTTGACACAGTTGACTCGTTCGAGGTATGCAACATTGGCTCGCAGATCGAGAACCATCCCATGTTTCCCCGGCGCACCAATGTTGAATTCGTTGAGATTTTATCGCGCACTGAGGTGCGGCAGCGTACTTGGGAGCGCGGCTCGGGTGAGACCCTTGCCTGCGGCACAGGCGCGTGCGCGGTCTGCGTTGCGGGCGTGCTCACGGGAAAGACTGATACGGTCATTATTAACCGTTTGCGCGGGGGTACCTTAACGCTCGAGTGGATGAACAAGGACGAACCAGTGTTCATGACCGGGCCGTGCGTGGAGGTTTTCAGAGGAGAGATAGGTGAGTAAGGAGGCACGAGGCACGAGGTACGAGGTACAAGACCGGATACCAGACCTTCATTCATCTCGCTCCTCGCTCCTTGTACCTCAATCCTGCCATGTGCGATATTTTGTAACCGGCATTCTCTTCCCCGCGCTTTTTTTCTTGCACTGTTCCTTTGATCCTTTTCGTACGACCTTTGATGACACTGAAGACGCGGTCATGTATGAAGCTGCAGAAAAAACCTCGGCGCTCGCGTCCATAGACACCCTCACTATCATGGCGTGGAATATCAAATTCGCGGGCGGCCGCATCGACTTTTTCTTTGACTGCTACGGCGATCGAACTCTCATGACCAAGGATGAGGTAACGGATAATCTCGACGGGCTGGTGCGCAAGATCAATCAGGTAAATCCGGACATCCTGCTGCTCGAAGAGGCTGATATCGAATCAAAGCGCTGCGCCTATGTAGACAATATCCAGTATATCCTCGACCACACCAAGCTCAACTACGGCGCGTATGCGTCGCAATGGAAAGCTGATTATGTGCCCAGCGACGGCATTGGCCGCATCAATTCGGGTAACGTGATATTGTCAAAATGGAAACTCTCGGACGCGGAACGCATTGCCCTGCCGCTGCAGAGCGAGCAGGACGCGCTCACACGGTATTTTTACCTGCGCCGCAACATCCTGACCGCGCGGGCCGCGGTGCCTGGCCAGGCGAATTTCCGGGTCATCTGTATTCACGCCGACGCATATTCCCAGGATGGTACCAAGAAAAAGCACATTGACCGGTTCAAGGCGGAAATTGATCGTTTTGACGCAGCAGGCGCGCTGGTTGTTGCCGGCGGCGATCTTAATTCCTTGCCTCCAGGATCCACCATGCTGAAGGATTTTCCTGATTCAAAGTGCGTAAGCGAGGATTTTCAGGCTGATGATTTCAGCGAAGAGACAGAGTGGCTTGTGCCGCTGTACACCGCCTATGCCGAGGCCATTCCTCTTGCAGTGTATCAGGCAGACCAGGCGTCTTATTTTTCTCATACAACAGACAAAGATGGTTTTTGGAACAGGCGGCTCGACTATATTTTCACCAACAATGATTCCGGGTTTGTTACTGGTGCTGGCATGGTGCATCAGGACATTGGCCATGGAGGCATGGAAACCATGCCCCTTTCTGACCACGCACCGATAACGGTGAGGATAGTGTTGCCATGAGGTCTCTCCGGATATTTCTTTTTCTTCCATTACTTGTCTTTTCTAAGACCGCGCCATGGTCAGCAGGTACTGCCGCGACCATTCCCGCGCACCGGGTTGAAGTGGGTCTGTTCCAGCCTCTGTGTTACGGTCTTACTGAATCAGTAGAGCTTTCAACGTTTCCTTTGGTCAATGTGCTCATGCCCAACCTGGGCCTCAAAAAAGCGTGGCCCGATAAAGGCAGGCTTTTGCTGGCGTCCGAGCATTCTATCACCTGTCCAACACCTCTGTTGCGCACATTGGCGCGCGATGGTGCTGGCGGCCTGCTGCCGTCGGACGCGGTTGTTCCTGTTATCCTCACGGTCAAGAACCAGGCCCTGGTCACCAAGGAATGGAACAATGGTTTTTCCCTGACAGGCAAGGCGGGCATTGTGCTTGCGGCGCGGTTTGGTGACATGAACATGCCCACTATCGATTATGCGAATATTTTTCCCCGTACTGCGGTGTATCATTCAGGATATATAGTCAACGCTGGCGTGGATTTCAACGGGGTTATCCGCGGGCCGTTCGCGTTTTTACTCGACGCTGACCTTTTTCTCACAGGCCTCGATGATGGCGCGTATGCGATTGAACACAAGGGGCTTTTCATCTGGAACAAAAGCCACAGGTTCAGGACGTGTGCGGGGTACAAGGTCATCTTTGGAGAATATCCCTTTGGCACGCAGCTTGATGTAATGCCGTTTTACCCATTACCGGTACCGGTGTTTGATCTGCAATGGGGATTTCGATAAGAGTATATTTGCCTTTTTTAATCCATGGCTGCAATACAGAAAATCACGGGAATTGTTAATCCCAGGAGTGCGAGCGGAAAAACCGCGCACCGGTTCAGAGACTTGGTGGGTCTGTGCGACAAGCACCTTGGCCGGGCGGCGGACCGCATCAACTGGAAATTCACCATGAAAAAGGGCCATGCCGAGGAGCTTACCCGCATTGCCCTCGAAGAGGGCGCATCCATCATTCTTTCCGTGGGCGGCGACGGCACGCACAGCGAAGTGGTCAAAGGTTTTTTTTCCAAGACTGGCGCGGTCATACATCCGGCGGCCAAACTTGCGGTCATTCCACAGGGAACAGGTGGCGACTTGTCACGCAGCCTGGGATTAACAAGCGGCGCAGAGGCGGGTGTCAAAGCGCTTGCGCAGGGAACGACGATCGCGGTTGACGCGGGTGCGCTTGAATACACCAGTCTTAACGGCGCAACCGCAAGAACCCATTTTATCAACATTACCTCCATGGGGGTAAGCGGTGTCATCACCAAACTCGCAAACAGCGGCCCAAAGTGGCTGGGCGGCAAAACCGTGTTCGCGCTTTCCACCGCACTGGCATTTCTGAAATACAGGAACAGGCCGCTGAGCCTGAGCATTGACCATGGCCCGTTTGAAGAGCATGTTGTGGCGTCCCTTGCCGTTGCCAATGGCAGGTTTTTCGGCGGCGGCATGAAGATTGCGCCCACGGCGCTTCTCAACGACGGACTTTTTGACGTTGTGTGCATCGGTGATTTCAATTTCTTTGGGTTTTTGCGCCATTCCCGGCATGTCTATGCAGGCGCCCATCTCTCTGAAAAAGGGTTCTGGTGCAGGCAGGCGCGTACCATCACGGTCAGATCAGACCACGAGATATTCCTCGATGTTGATGGTGAAAACCCGGGTACGCTTCCCGCGACCTGTACGGTGCTGCCCCGTGCCATTACCCTGTTCACGGGCCCTGGCGCCGCAATATCCTGAGAAACCCTTTTTCAGACTTGCTGCAACAGTATATATTACTATTGGTACAGCACAAGGAGTAACGCATGGACGATCTTTCCCTGTTTCTCAGGTTTGTGGTGGCGCTTGCCATCAGCGTTCTCATGGGTTTGCAGCGCGAATTCGCGTACGAGCAGCACGACCGCGAATTGCCCACGGGTGTTCGTACCTTTGCCCTCATGGGCCTTATTGGCTGCAGCACGGCCTTTATTTCCGACACGCTTTCGTCGCCATTGCCCTTTATTATCGCGCTGGGCGTTGTGGGCGCATTTCTAGCCGTCAATTATTATATCGAAGCAGCCCAGGGGCAGGTGGGACTCACCACAAAAATGGCCTCAATTTTCACCGTCATTATCGGCGGCATGGCCTACTGGAGCCAGATTGAGGTTCCCATTGCCCTGGGAGTTGTCGCGACCTTTCTGCTCTCGGCAAAGATTGAGCTCCATTCATTTGTCCAGCACTTAAAGCGCGAAGATGTTGTGGCGGCACTTAAATTCGCGGTCATTTCCGCGGTCATTCTCCCTGTTTTTCCAGATAGGTCCTTTGGCCCCGAGCCTTTTAATATTTTCAATCCCTTCAAGCTCTGGCTTTTTGTGGTTTTCATCTCAGGCATCAGTTTTATTGGATACGTGATGATCAAAATTGTCGGGTCTAAAAAGGGCATAGGCATTACCGGGTTTTTTGGAGGCATAGCATCGAGCACAGCCGTTACCCTCAGTTTTACCCAGCGCAGTGTCGAGAACCAGGAATATTCCACCTCATTCGCTTTTGCCATTGTGCTTGCCTGGACCATTATGTTCATACGGCTGCTCGCAGTGGTTGCTTTCCTGAATGTGAGCCTTGTGCCGCTGTTGGTTATGCCGGTGGTTGTTTCCGTGATCGTGGGGCTTTCCTACTGCATCTATCTTTTCAAGTCTCAGAGTTATGGACAGCAGAAGGAGGATGTTGCGTTCACCAATCCTTTTGAAGTGGTGCCCGCGGTAAAATTTGTGCTTATTTTTATTGTCATTCTTCTTGTTTCAAAAGTCGCACAGCTCTATTGGGGCAACTTCGGCGTATATATATCAAGTTTCTTTGCCGGTTTGGCTGATGTGGACGCCATTGCCTTTTCCATGGCAAAGTTGAGCAAAGGGCCTGAAGGGCTCACCATTGCGATTGCGTCAAAAGCCATTGTTCTTGCCGCTGTGGCAAACACTCTGGTAAAGGGTACAATTGTGTGTGTGAGTGGCGCGCCTGCTCTCAGAAAAGCGATTTTGCCAGGATTTATTCTTATCACTGTTGCGGCCACTGCGGTCATCTTCTTTATGTAGACAACTCCTGGCGAATTGACAATTTTTTCTTACAATCTTTATAAAAGTAACGCCTCCAAAGGCTCTCTTTCCTGCAATTCAAGCTCCCGCTCTCTCAGCTGCAAGGGTAGTGTTGCCTGAAGGGTGAAATTTCCCATGGCAAGTCCAAGGTCGTATAGCGCCCAGCGGTTGGGATCGCCGTTTTCCATGGTTGTTTTGACCACTGTTAAAACCAGCAAAGGCGCGCTACCTGCCCACGTTTTGTTCCGGTCAGTAAGGCAGGCGAAGAGTTGTGCATGGCGCGGGGCGTCTTTTTTTTGCGCATAGACAAACCGCCATGGCTGTTCGTTCATGGCAGACGCTGCCCAGCGCGCCGCTTCAAACAGGGAGAGGATGGTTTCCTTTTCAATGGCCTTGTCCGCAAAGGCGCGGGGGCTCCAGCGCTTGCTGATGAAGGCGTGGACAGGATGGCCAACAAATGGTACGGGTTTCATATGTGTCTCCAAAGCTCTGTAAGAGATCGTGAGTGACCGTTTTCCAGGAAGAATATAGCAGATGAAATGAGAATTTTCAAGACACTTATCCCTCACCGGCCGTTTTGATATCCGCCTTTGGCGGACTATTCGACGCTCGGTCTACCTCCACTCATGCCTGGGATATCTCCGTGACAGCGTTTTCTTCAACTCCGGATAATGCTTTTCCCAAAATCCTGCCAGATCATTCGTGACCTGAACAGGTCTGTGGTTTGGCGCAAGTATCTCAAGCAGCACGGTTGCCCTGCCATTGGCGATTTTCGGTGACGCATTCATGCCGTAAAAATCCTGGATTCGTGACCTGCCCTTAGGCTCCTGACCCACTGTATATGTAATAGGCATGCGCCTGCCATTGGGCAGTTGAATATGAGACGGCGCCATGGAGTCAACAAAGTGTGATTTGCTCCCAAGAATTCTACGGATAACAGGTAACACTTCTTTTTCCCGCACAGCATTGTATCGCGTTTCCCCGGCACAGAGCTCTTTAATAATCAGTTTTTTATCATCATCGCCCATTTGCGGCAGGTTTTGTTCAGGGAAAATTGACGCAACCCAGCGAATGCGGTCAATATATGCCTGGGTTTCCTCGTCAAAGCCATTGAGAGCTAGATTTTTATCAACAATGTAATGTGCGAGAAATTCAGCCGCAGCTTCTGGATCAGGCTGGTCGTTTAGTTTGTCTTCAATGAGCACCCCAAGGCAGAAAGTTTTGGTGCGCTGTTCAACTGCTTTGCGCTCAGCATTATACGAAAAATTGGTTTGTGAGCGCCAGTTATCAGGAAAGAGTTCGAGTAACCAATCTTCCTCTATGCCGCAGCAGAGCGTTAAAATGGTTTTTGGCTGCTGGCCCCTGTTGCGTACTTCGCGTACTTCTGTTGCCACCAGGAATTGGGCGCCGCGCGCAGCGCTCTCGCGGGCAAGTTCGCCCCTGCGTCCGTCACGAAACTCGCATTGAAGCGTGCCCATGTCGCGGCGGCGGGCAAGCCGGTCAGGATAGGAGAGCAGCAGGGCCTTTGACAATGCGTGCGGATCTTCGGCATTATCGCGCGTGTGCATGCGCTGGTGGCGCAACAGGTTCAGGAAATAAGCCTGTGTACGAAGGACCTGGCGTGCAGCGCCAGCATTGAGCCCAAGCCTGGTACATATGGTTATATCAAAATGGGATTGCTCAGCGCGATCTATCAGATACGCTAATGCGTTAAAATCAGATCCGTGTTCGCGCATGGCTGAACGGTCGGGCAGATCGGGTTTGCCTGTTAACACCTGCCGCTCGGTCAGAACAGCGGCTGCAAGCGCGCCCATTTTTGGTACCCCGCGTTTGACGGATTCAAGCAAAAGCCGTGACAGCCGGGGGTGGGCTGGCAGTTTTGCCATTGCAGTGCCGTCGGCCGTGACTGAGCCATCGGCTTTGAGCGCGCCAAGCTCAACAAGCGTTTCAAACCCTGCCTTGAGCGCAATTTCAGGAGGCGGTTCAAACCAGGGGAATGTTGATACGTCATTGACCCCCATCATCTTTACGTTCAGCAGGGCTTCGCACAGATCAATGCGCGCCACTTCAGGCTGGGTGCGCGGGCTGCGTGTGTCATGATTTGCCTGGCTCCACAGGCGTATGCAGATGCCCGGTGCTTCGCGGCCAGCGCGTCCTGCGCGCTGTGCAGCAGATGCCTGGCTTATGGTCTCAACATAGAGGGTGTTAAAGCCTCTGTTCGGGTCGTACCTGTTTATACGCGCAAGGCCGCTGTCCACAACATGGCGCACGCCAGGAATAGTAAGCGAGGTTTCGGCAATGTTTGTGGCAACAATGATTTTGCGGCGGTCCGTTGGTTCCATGACGCGCTGCTGCTGGTGTGGCGGCAGATCGCCGTACAAGGGAAAGAGTGTGCAGAGTTCGGGCAAATGTGCGTTGCGCACTGCTTCGACCGTGCGCCGTATTTCATAGGCGCCGGGCATAAAGATCAGAATGTCGCCTGTTTCTGTGTTCATAAGCTGACGAACCGCCGTTACCGCATTGTCCCATGGCGGTGATTCGCGGCCAACAGCAGAGTAGCGTATGTCAACAGGAAAGACGCGGCCCTCCGTATGCACGGTCACGCTGTTTTCAAGATAGGCTGCAAGAGGCCCTGGTTCGAGCGTGGCAGACATAACAATAATTTTGAGGTCAGGCCTGCGTTCAATTTGCAATTGGCGCGTCAAGGCCAGGCCAAGGTCTGTTGTCAGGCTTCGTTCGTGGAATTCATCAAAGATTATTGTTGAAACATTTTTTAATGAATGGTCATGCAAAAGTCTGCGAGGCAGAATGCCTTCGGTAATGAACAGCACGCGCGTGTCATCCGAAACTGCGCTTTCAAACCTGGTCTGGAAGCCTATTGCCTCGCCGAGTTTTACATTGCGCTCGGAGGCAACGCGCGCTGCAAGCATTCGCGCGGCAATTCTGCGCGGCTGCAGAACAAGGATTTGGCCCTGTGCTATATCGGAATCAAGAACAAACTGCGGCACCTGGGTCGATTTGCCGCTGCCGGTTGGCGCGTGGAGTATCAGGCGGTTTTTTTCGCGCAGGGCTGAAACAATCTGTTCTTTGACATCGTAGATGGGGAGCGTAGAAGGATTCATGGGCGCATCTTTTCCGGCAGCACGGAGGCTGCCGGGTGATCAGTTATTTCTGTTTTTTTTTGGGCCAGGGACGGCCCATAAATCGAGACCGTCTTTGGTCTTATGATCAAGCGGCACCCTCCGCGTTGCCGCATTCATCAGGGGGGATCAAATTACCCTGCATATAATGCATTTTAAATACGCTGATTCAGGACACGAGGCAAGTACGGGATGGTCTGGGGGTTGGCCGCGCACTTCGAGTATCTGCACATTCCTGTTTTCGCGCGCAGCGGCATTGCTGATGACGCGAATGAGTTCCTGATCTGACACACGGCCAGAGCAGCTGCACGAGACAAAAATAGCGTTTTCAGCGCATATTTTAAGCGCCTGTGAATTCAGCTGTGTATAGCCTTTGAGCGCCTGGTCCACCCCGCGTGACGATTGGGCAAACCGGGGAGGGTCAAGCACAACGAGGCCGAAGCTTTCGTGGTCAGAAGCCATTTTATCAAGCATTTTAAAAGCATCGCTCCGGACCCAGGTAATATTCCGCAGGTTGTTCAGGGAGGCGTTTTGCCCGGCAAGGGCAAGCGCGTTCTCTGAGGAATCAATGGCTGTCACTTCAACGGCGCCGGCTTTTGCCAGATTTAGGGAAAAGCCGCCCGAATAACAGCAGATATCGAGACAGCGTCTGCCCACCGCATAAGCGGCCGCGGCCTTCCGGTTGTCGCGCTGGTCAAGGTAATAGCCTGTTTTATGTCCAGTGTGCAGGTCCACAAGAAATGAAATATTGTTTTCGACAATGGTAACGGGGCCTTCGGGCATGTTTCCCCGGATCAGTTGGTCCTGTGCTTCAATACCTTCGAGTTCGCGCATGCCTTTTTCAGTGCGCAGATACACAACCGCTGGCTGCAGCAGAGTAACAAGCGAATCGACGATAAGGTCCTGTTGGAGGAAAAGACCCAGAGAAGTGAATTGAACCGCAAGAATGTCGCGATAGCGATCAACGACAAGACCGGAGAGCATGTCACCTTCGCTGAAGACGAGTCTGCACCCAGTTTCCTGACCCATGAGCCCAAGGCTTGAACGCAGATGTATTGCACATGCGATTCGGTTGTGCCAGAAATCGTGTGTGAGTCTGACTTCTTGGTCCCACGAATAGAGGCGAACGCGGATCTGGCTGTTGGCATTGTACAGGCCATGGGCCACAAAAGCGCCGGTTCCGGAGATAACCGTGACTTCCGCGCCATTGGCAGGTTTGCCTTCTATACGGTCAACAGCGCCTGAGAAAAGCCATGGGTGGCGGCCAAACGCAGGGCCCTCACGTCCGGTCTTGAGATATACGCGCGGTAATTCAGCCACAGCGTTGATTGTTTACGCGGCCTTTATAATACGGACTTTAATGACACCATTGATGGCTTCGAGTTTCCTCGTCACATTCTCGCCCACGTCGCCATCGATGTCCACGATGTTGTAGGCATAGTCGCCCCTGCTCTTATTGAGCATTTCAGCGATGTTCATTTTCGCATCGGCAAGGGCTGTGGTGAACTGGCCCACCATGTTGGGTATGTTTTTATTGATGATGGAAATGCGCGTTTTGCCCGAGCGTTCCAATTGGCAGGCCGGGAAGTTGACTGAATTGGTGACATTGCCATTTTCAAGAAAATCCCGTACCTGGTTTGCCACCATGATTGCGCAGTTGTCCTCTGCCTCGGGTGTGGACGCGCCCAGGTGGGGGAAGCAGGTGACATTGGGGGCCTGGAGAATGGCTTCGTTGCCGAAATCCGAGACAT
>Ga0156787_1083_pt2 | contig 10767 bp, 9 predicted proteins | sample RifOxyD3_FD_110736 | JGI IMG/M metagenome (GOLD analysis project Ga0156787, IMG submission 110736) | Candidatus Raymondbacteria bacterium RIFOXYD12_FULL_49_13
ACGCACAATTTTACCGGCAGAGTCAACCCGGATTTCACACCATCGTATCCGTGTTCCGGGTACTGCGCTAATCATAAACTCAGGCCGGTGTTCTTCGAGGTAGCAAAACGGGACCGGGCTGACGAATCCGGGAGTACGCAAGATCGGAATAAAACGCTGCTCAGAGATGACGATATTATCCACATCCATCGCGGTCAAAGGCAGCTGTGAAGCTTGCGCAATCCCAAAGGCCCATGATTTTAAAAACATAGGCTGACTCGACAGCTTCATTGTTCCGCATCCAACGAACATTGTATCAATGAACAGGGAATCAATTATTGAATCGCTCCGAAACGCCATGAACAGGGCCGCGTGATACCATCGCAAGGCTTCAAGGGGAACATTGTCTTTTACACCGATGGTTTTCGCGCTGCTGTCAAACGCGGGCCGTTGAAGCGTTTGAAGGTATATGCGGCCATCAGCATGTTTCTGAAAAAGAAGCACTGGCGTGTGAAAGTGGTTTCCTGACACTGGCGCCAGAAGGAATTGAGCGATTCTGACATATGGATTGCCTTGGGTGATAGCCGCGGTGTCCGCCAGGATAATCCTGAACCAGAATTGGCAGTAGATGCCTTTTTCGAACTGCGGGGAATGTATGGGCCAGTGGATACTTTTTTCGAGAAAGCGTCCTTCTCCTGTGAGTATGCGCAGCCCGCCGTTGCCCTCAAACGCATGCTGGCTGTCAACCGATGCCCATGATGTAATGGAATCGCCCGTATTCGCATTCCACTGGTTCAGGGACTCTTTTGATTCGAAATCCTCTGAAAAAATGATTATTGCGGACGCTGAGTTGAAAAGGAGCGCCATCAGGACGGCAATCAGCAACAATGTACAATTGCGCGGTAAACTCATGCTTGGATGCAAAATAACTATTTAAGCCATAAAATAGGTAGCTGGTTCAGGGTTTTATTTAATAAAATATCCAACAAGCTTCCAGGTATCGTCCTCTTTGAGCACAACGACTGTTTCAACAGCCTCTTTTTTATTCTCAAACGATGCTTTGAATTCTATTTGAGCGTAGCGGCCGTCCGGCGCTCCGGGTGCCTTGTCCATGGTTTTGGACGATACGAGTTCCCGCGAAACGCATGTTCCCAGGGGCTTCCGGACAGCAGTGAGCATCTCAGCCCATTTTTCATCAGAACCCAGCGCGGTCTTGAAATAGGGGGCCGCCGCATTGTACGATCCGGCATAATCCTCTTTATCAATTGCGGTGACGATGGTTTGGGCCGATTGAATGGCTGAATCATCGGCCTGAGGGTTGCTTTTTTCTTTGCCGCACCCAATGATGGGCGGTAATAGAAGCAGGGTGCTGATAAGCATAAGGGCTGTTTCTTTCATGACAGGTTCTCCTTTTGATATTTTGAATATGAACGGTCCTTTATTTTACCTCATCCTTTGAGGCCAATAGCTGTTTTTGTCGTGCCATTCATTGATTATTTGCCTTTCGTCATCTCATCAGCAATCAACTCAGCTTGCTTCAGGACCGTTTCAGTTGCGAGCATCTGCATATCCGGCGGATAACCGTATTGCCTTAAAATTCTTTTTACAATAACTTTCAGCTTCGCCTTCACGCTTTCTTTGATTGTCCAATCAATTGAAGCGTTTTCCCTGACCTTTTCAAACAGGACAACTGCCAATTCACGCAATTTATCCTTTTCCATCAATTGTTGTGCGCTCTCATTGTTGGCAATTGCCGTGTAAAAGGCATATTCATGATCGGACAGCCCCATTTCCTTAGGCTCCTTGTCCATTTCCTTGATTTCTTTGCTCAACTTGATGAGCTCGTTAATGACCTCTGCTGCTGTCAGGATTTTATTATGGTATTTTTTGATTGAATTTTCAAGCATTTCCATCAAAGTCCTGCCCTGCACCAAGTTTTTTCTGGTGCGAGCCTTGATTTCGTCATTAAGCAGCTTTTTAAGAACTTCAAGGGCAATGTTCTTATGCTCCATGTTACGGACTTCGAGAAGGAATTCCTCTGAAAGAATGGAAATGTCAGGCTTTTTTATACCTGCGGCATCGAATACATCTATAACCTGCTCGGTTACGAGCGCCTTGTCGATGACCTGCCGGATTGCGGTTTCTATCTCTTCGTCTGTTTTGCCTGAATCGGTCCAGTCAAATTTGGCCAGTCTCGCTTTCACTGCCTGAAAAAACGCGACTTCATCCTTGGCATCCATTGCCTGCTCATGAGGAATTGCGATTGAGAAGGCCTGGGAGAGCGCCGTTACTTCATCAATGAACCGTTTTTTGCCATCATCCAACCCAAGAATGTGCTCTTCCGCTGCCAGAATAAATGATAGCTTTTTGCTGGTGTTGGCTTCAAAATAGTCCTCGTAAGCAAAACCGTGGAACATCTGTGAAATTATCTCAATCTTTTCAAGCATAAGCTGGACAGCTTTTGCCTGCATAACAGCCGGGTCGCCCTTGCCGCCGCTATTTGAGTAGAAAGACAGGGCTTTTTTAAGATCAGCCGCAATGCCGAGATAATCAACGATAAGACCGCCTGTTTTGTCCTTATAAACCCGGTTCACGCGCGCGATCGCCTGCATGAGGTTATGCCCCTGCATTGGCTTGTCAATATACAGCGTATGCAGGCATGGGACATCAAAACCAGTAAGCCACATATCACAGACAATGACGAGTTTGAGTTCGTCTTCCGGGTCCTTCATTCTGTCGGCCAATGCACGCCGCTGTTCTTTTATGGTGTGGTGCTTTGAAATTTCCGGGCCATCGGACGAAGCCGAGGTCATGACCACTTTCAAGGCGCCTTTTCTCAGGTCGCTGTTGTGCCAAAGGGGCCGTAGTTTTATAATTTCAGCATATAATTCGGCAGCGATACGGCGGGACATGGTTACAATCATGCTCTTGCCATCAAATACTTCCTGCCGCAGTTCAAAATGGGTAACAATATCCAATGCCACCCGCCGTATTCTGTCTGCGCTGCCGATGAGCGCTTCAAGCTGTGTCCATTTAGCCTTGGCCTTCTGGGTCTCTGTCAGTTCGTCCTGCTTAAGTTCTTCATCAAGGTCGGATACAAGCTTTTTGCCTTTTGCGCTCAGGCCAATTTTTGCCAGGCGGCTTTCGTAGTATATACGCACTGTTGCGCCATCGGTCACGGCCTGCGCAATATCGTAGATATCAATGTAATTACCGAAAACAGCCGGAGTGTTGATGTCGGTACTTTCAATTGGAGTGCCGGTAAATCCAAGGTATGTCGCATTTGGCAACGCGTCACGCATGTATTTTGCATACCCGTAGGCTATTTTTTTACCTACAACACTTCCGTTTTTGTCTTTTGCATCAACGGTTTTTGCCTTAAAGCCATATTGCGTGCGATGGGCTTCGTCTGCAATTACAATGATGTTTTTTCTATTAGAAAGCTGTTCGTAAACATTGCCTTCATCGGGAAAGAACTTTTGAATTGTGGCAAATACAATCCCGCCTGAAGCGACCTTCAAGAGTTCTTTCAGTTTGTCCCTGCTTTCCGCCTGAACCGGTTCCTGGCGAAGAAGCTGTTTGGAAGATGCGAAGGTATCAAAAAGCTGGTCATCCAGGTCATTTCTGTCAGTTATCATCACAATTGTAGGATTATCCATTGCCAAAACGATTTTTCCAGCATAAAAAACCATGGAAAGAGATTTGCCGCTGCCCTGCGTATGCCAAACAACGCCGCCTTTTTTGTCTCCAATAGGCTGCGTCTCGGTACTGGGCAACCCATAGGTTGCAGGTGGTTCCATTACCATACCGGTGACTTCGACAGGCTCAGCCACCGGTCTTTTATCGGGCGCTGAGCTTGCCGAAGTGCCCGCATACCCTGATGCCCTGAGTGTGGATTCCACAGCCAGATTAACGGCATAATACTGGTGATACGCCGCCAGTTTTTTAACGGTTTCTATGGTAATAATGCCGGTATCTTTATCTTCTTTTCTGGCTTTTTCAAATACTATAAAATGTCGGATAAGGTCTAAAAGTGTGGTTTTGCACAGCATACCTTTTATCAGCGTTTCCAGTTGTCCGATAAGCGGGGATGCTTCCAGTTTGCCGTCCGAAGTTTTCCAAGCCATAAAACGGCTGAAACCAGCGGAAATGGTCCCAGCCCTTGCTTCCAAACCATCGGATATGACAGTAAAGCCATTATAAGTAAACAGAGTGGGAATGGCCTGTTTATAGGTTTGGATTTGTCTGAACGCCGAATGGATAGTAGCGTTTTCATCCGCAGGGTTTTTCAGTTCAATTACTACGAGAGGTAATCCATTTACGAAAAGAATGACATCGGGTCGTTTATTGACATTGTTTTCAATAACCGTATACTGATTCAAGACAAAAAAATCATTTTTATCAGGGTTGGTAAAATCAATAAGCCACACCAGGTCGCCCCGGTTATTGCCGTCTTTTTGATAGCTTACCTTGATACCTTCGGTAAGCATCCGGTGGAAGGCTTCGTTGTTCGCTATAAGTTCTGGCGAATTGAGGCGGAGTAACTGTTTTATGGCATCTTCCCGTACTTCTGCGGATAATTTTGGATTAATTCTGGCAACTGCGGCGGTAAGTCGTTCAAGGAGGATGACATCTTCAAAGGACTGACGTTCCGGGGTTTGGCTGTCCGGCGCAATATCCGGGCCATAGATGTACTGATAGCCCGATTTTTCGAGAAGTTCTAGGGTGAATCGTTCTATTTCGGATTCTGTAATTCTATTTTTCGACATCTTTTTTTCCCATTATGCGCTTGATTTCTTTATCAAAATCCGAGACAAAGTTTTTATCCTGTATCTGCCGGTATGTTTCATATTCCTGCTCGGCCTTGAGCTTTGCTTCCAACGCAGTTACTTTGCCGTTGTCCTTCAATATCGGGTAGTTCGACAATTCCAGAATTCTATGGAGAAATTTTACCCAATCTTTCATGGTCATAATAATTTTTCGCGACGCATTATTTTCCGCCAAATCCAGATATGCGGAGACAATCCGGTTCAATTCCTTAATGTGCTGTTCGTTCAGGTAATTTTTTGCCACCGTGACATCAGATTTCAATATTTTGCCATCCAACCCTTGTTTCCAGGTGGTTAGACCCATATAAAGCTTTGTGGCATCGGCGGAGGTATAAATAAGTTCCGCAGCGGTTTTTCCGGTTATGGCCCAATGAAGTTTGTTTTGAACGATAGCGAAGAAATCCTTAGTTATAGGCGCATTTTTATCATAGTCCGCGGAGAGAGCGAAGATGTCGGTAATTTTCTGATAGAACCGGCGTTCACTGGCCTGAATTTCACGGATTCGTTCAAGGAGTTCTTCGAAATAATCCTTGCCGAAAACCCTGTTACCCTGTTTCAGCCGTTCATCGTCCAGCACAAATCCCTTTATAATGTATTCTTTGAGTGTCTTTGTGGCCCAGATACGGAATTGTGTTGCCTGGTAGGAGTTAACCCGGTAACCGACTGCGATAATTGCATCGAGGTTATAGTAATTGGTTTTATACTGTTTTCCATCAGCGGCAGTTGTTTCCAAAATGGAAATAACTGATTTTTTCTGTAACTCGTTTGATTCGAATATGTTATTGAGGTGCTTATTGATGGCTGGGACTTTAACCCCGAATAATTCGGCTAAAGCCTTCTGCGTGAGCCAGACGGATTCATCTTGAACAAAGACTTCGACCCTAACTTTACCATCAACTGTAGTATAGAGAAGAAAGTTAGCTTGAGGGGCTGGGAGGTTTGATTTATTCATGCAGGAATTCTTTATCTTTCATTTGTTTTTGTCAGTATGGAAATCCCAAGAGCGGTTGCTCGAACCGGTTGATTGAATTTGGAATTTATCAGCCGCTTGAATTCCAGGCTTTTTGAACCGAAGTTTATCAACAACCCGACTTCCAGATTGTACGCTTCCAGATAGTTAATGGCTTGCGCCAGGTGAACGTCTTCTAATTTTGTGATGCTTTTAATTTCAACGGAAACAACCTCGTCGATTAAGAAGTCGACCCTGCGCGTACCGATTTGCCGCTGTTTATAATAAATCGGCATTTCGTGTTCCCTGCTGAACGGGATGGCATTGTCCACAAGCTCAATCTTCAACGCCCTCTGATAAACCACTTCCTGAAAACCATTGCCCAGCGCCTTGTGAACAGCCATTGCACACCCGATAATCTTGGATGTAAGTTCCGAGTACTTGTAGCGTTCGTCTATCATGATAAAAACCACTGTCTGAACCGTTGATTAAGCTGATTAATCTGATTACCTTGATTTAATACCACTATTTTCACAATCATCCCAATCATTAAATCAGCTTAATCAGTGGTTCAGACATTTTACTTCCCCATTCATTAATTTTGGCAATAAAGTATCGCGCATTTTTTCGAGTATCCTGATTTGTGCATGATTGGATTTAATTTTATTTAGCCATCCATCGCATAGTCGGGAGGCGGCATGCAACAATTCATCGGAAGGAGCCTTTATTTCTAAATCACGTAATTGATCGAAAGTTATTTGCGGGAATGTACCGGATCGTGCTTCGGCCAAAGTCTGAAGCCATTCTGTGGTCTTTTTATTTGTCAGGTAGAAATACACAAATGCTTGACTTAAAATCCCTTTTGAACGTAAGACCATGAGCTTGGTGGAAACGACATAGTCGCTTGCCTCAAAATCAATATAAGCATATCGTCCGTTCGCTGGTCGTATTTCACTAAATAGTATATCATCCTTCTTTATAGATTTTTTTGCCTGCCCAGGAAGATTTTTGACGCTTTCATAATGAGTATTTAGAACATCACCCAAATAAATATCTGATGTGTTTAAAAAAATAATTCCCGGTTTTGGAAAAGTATGCGTAATCGAAACGGTTTCTATTAGATCGCCTAAGAAAATTTGTTTCTCATAACTAACTTCCGCCTCCTCCACAAACCACTGCCTGAACAGCGTTTCCGCCATGGCTTCCAGCGTTTTGTTTTGCCGATGGAGTAGGTCTATTTTGTCGTCGAGACTGGAAAGGACTGAGGCGATGGCGTGTTGTTCAGGGAGAGAGGGGAGAGCAAGACCTATTTCGTATATTTCATAACGATCCGTTGATGGGATAGCAGAGCCACTATCCATCGCATTAATATCTTGCGTTAAAAGAAAATTGTAGAGAAAAACCAAATCAATGTCTGTGGTTTTCGGCTTCACATAAAAGGCGGTATCAATTACAGAGAATGGGACCCGAGAAAAATGAACACCTCTATAAGCACCTTTTCTCCCAATAATAATACTGGGGATTGGGCTTAAAAAAGAATTTGCGTAGCCGATTTTGCCATTGGTGCCATATACGGGATACACACCTTGACAATCATGATAACCTTGTAATGATTTCCCATATTCCAAGGTTATGAGATCCCCTAACCTACATTCTTTCCACTCAGTCATCTCTATTCACCCTTTGCAACACAACCGCCTCAAACGCTTCCATGTCTCGATCTCGCGCAATCTGAAACTCGCCATCCTCCCACCAGCTTTCAGGATCATGTTTCATTTTCAGAACACTTGGATGATGGAAATTCTCGAAGCCTGTCTTGTATCCGCTGGTAAGGACCGGCATATCGGGAGGGAACGATTTCAAGACATCGATCAATTTTCCTACCGTGAAATAGAATTTGTCGGAAAAGGCGTCCTTCATTTTCTACTCTCATATCCCCAAGGTATTTGGGCAACAAGCTGTTGCCCAATTGAAGGAGAAATTATTATCATTATAAATTCACCTTCTTTAATCTCTCCAGCATATCCATGGCGTTTATATCCATTTTCGAAAATGCGAACCACCTTTTCCCCAGGTCCTTTAAAGAAGCGCCAAAATGGTATAACTCTGTTTCATCCAGAATCAGGAATCGATCGTGCGAAATGCCAAATTCTTTCAAGACTATTGGCGGATATTGTTCGTTGAATTTCACCGCATCTGATACAAGCTGCCGCGAGATGTTCTTCGTGAAGATTGCAACCGTGACCCCTTTATTTCTCTTCGCAAATAATGCCAACACTCTATCGTCCACATAGTTGTCAATCAGTGCAATCGACTTTTTCGCCGAACGGACAAGGCTTGAAATGAATTGCCAGGCGTCAAAAACCTGGCCGTTGTAGAAAACGCCCTGTTTTGGTTTTATCTCTTTCGCTTCTATGGCGTTGAATATCTTTTTAAACTTCTCGTCGCTGTCCTGCTTGTGTTCAAGTTGTTTTCTTTCTACAGTATTAAGCCGTTGAAAAACCTGGGCGTTTGCAGCGATGAATTTGCGCATGACGATAAATGCATTTATAATTTGAATGCTTACTTTAACGGCGGTTTGGCTCCGCAAAACTGCCGAAAGCATGGCAACGCCCTGTTCGGTGAATGCATAGGGTAGATATTTGCGATGCCGCCCTCGCTTGTTTAAGGTGCCAGATTGGAACCTTAAAGAGTTCGCTTTTTCTATGGTCACAAATTGTGACCTTAAAGAATCGTATTCGTCAGTGGTCAGTTGAAACATGAATAGATCGGGAAATCTTTCGAGATTGCGTTTTACCGCCCGATTTAAGGTTTTTACTTCCGTTTTATATAATACGGCCAGATCGGTATCGAGCATGGCCTGAACTCCGCGAATTGAATAAATGCGGTTATGTATGGTGTCAACTTTCATAATGTTTTTTGTGGTCATGCCTTAACCCTCTTCAAATTCTCCAATATCGCCTTATTCAGCCTCTCCTCTTCTTTAAGCTGTTCCTCGAACTCCGCCTTCAGCTTGGTAAACCGCTCGTTAAAATCAAAATCATCCTCATCATCAGGCAGGCCGACATAACGCCCTGGCGTGAGTACATAATCCAATTCCCGTACCCGTTCAATGGACGCCGAATTACAAAAACCTTTAATGTCCTCATATTTGCCCTTAGGTTTCCTCCACGCATGATACGTGCCGACAATTTTCTGGATATCTTCCGCCGAAAGTTCCTTTGTTCTGCGATTTATCAAATGCCCTTCGTTTCTGGCATCTATAAATAGGATTTCATCCGTGCGGTTACGAAATCCGCCATTGGCCTTATTCCTGCTTAAAAACCAGAGACAAGCGGGAATCTGCGTGTTCAGGAATAATTTGGCTGGCAAATTGATGATACAATCAACCAATCGGGCTTCAATCAAAGCCTTGCGGATTTCACCTTCACCGGAGGTCTTGGAAGTGAGTGAACCTTTTGCCAGAACAAAGCCGGCAATCCCGCTCGGACTCAGGTGATATAAGAAGTGCTGGATCCATGCGTAATTAGCGTTTCCTGTCGGTGGCATGCCATATTTCCATCTGCCATCTTTGCGGAGCAGGTCACCGCTCCAGTCACTGTCGTTAAATGGGGGATTAGCTATGACAAAATCCGCTTTTAAGTCTTTGTGAGTATCATTCAGGAAAGAGCCTTCATTGTTCCACCTCACTTGCGAGCTGTCTAAACTACGGATGGCAAGGTTCATTTTCGCCAGGCGCCATGTGGTTTGGTTACTTTCCTGTCCAAAGATGGAAATATCATTGGTTTTACCCTGGTGACTTGCGACAAACTTTTCAGATTGGACAAACATACCGCCCGAGCCGCAGCAGGGATCAAAAACCCGGCCTTTGTGAGGTTCAAGCATTTCTACCAGGAGTTCAACAACGCTTCGGGGGGTATAGAATTGCCCACCCTTTTTACCTTCGGTAAGTGCGAATTCACCAAGGAAATATTCGAATACATGCCCAAGAAGGTCTGCGCTGCGGGCCTTGGCATCACCAAGGGCAATATTACTGACAAGGTCTATGAGGCCGCCAAGATTGGTTGGGTCCAGGTTTCCGCGCGCAAAAACTTTTGGTAATACATCTCTCAGAGAAGGGTTCTCGCGTTCAATGGCATCCATCGACTCATCGACGGTTTTTCCAATGGTCGGCTGTTTTGCGTGGGATTTGAGGAAACTCCAACGTGCGGTGGGAGGAACAAAAAAGACATTTTCAGCTTTATATTCGTCTTTATCCTCTGGATCAGCGCCTTTATATTCGCCCTTGCCGCTCTTTAGCTTGTCGTGCAATTCCTCGAAAGCATCTGAAATATATTTGAGGAAAATAAGGCCTAAAACAATGTGCTTATATTCCGCGGCATCGATATTTTTCCGGAGTTTGTCCGCGGCTTTCCAGAGTTGTTTTTCAATCGGTTCGGTGGGTTCTGTTTTCATAGATTTGGTTTCATCTTAAGGTGGGTTCCATTTTCTCCGCCATGGATGGCAGGTGATTCTTTTAGGCGCGGCTTTTTCATTGATTCATAAGGAAATATAACCTTTTGCACCTGTTGGCAAATAGCACAAAAGAATTGATTTTCTTTGGCGATGAACTTCTTGTTAGTATCCTTATGTAAATATAGGGAGAGCAAGAATTTGTTGACGGTCGTGGCGTATTGGGCCGATTTCCTCTGTTATGCGAGGGGAAAAACCATGGATCATCCTGTTTGAAAAAATTATATTAGAAAAAAAAGGAAAAATATTCCATGCACTACAGAACCCTTGGCCGCACAGGCCTCACAGTATCGGAAATCGGTTTGGGAACCCTGGCAATTGGCGGACCCTGGTCATTCGGCGGATTTGAATTCGGCAGGGGACAGGTCGATGACAAAAACTCCCTGAAAATGATCTCCATTGCCCTGGACGCTGGGGTCAATTTCATTGATACCGCGGATATCTACGGATATGGCAAGAGCGAGGAGATTATCGGCAAGGGCATTGAGGGAAAACGCG
>Ga0156787_1017_pt3 | contig 10641 bp, 8 predicted proteins | sample RifOxyD3_FD_110736 | JGI IMG/M metagenome (GOLD analysis project Ga0156787, IMG submission 110736) | Candidatus Raymondbacteria bacterium RIFOXYD12_FULL_49_13
ATCTTTCTTTTGTACACAACGCAATCAGGTCGTCAACATGGGCCGTTGCAAGGCATTCAACGGTATCGGCCGCACCGTAGTATATTTTAACCTCACCCGAATCTTCGAGCACCATGCCGCCGGGGAAAATAACGTCATTTCTGAAACCGTTTTTAGTTTCATAATCCGCTTCGGGCGCAATGAGCGGTTGTTTGGATATGCCGCTTACTTTGCTTGGGTCACTCAGATCAAGCAGCATGATGCCTGCGCAGTATCTCTTTTTCCATGAATCTTCCCATCCATTTTTTCCTCGGCGTGAATCAATATCCACGCTGTGAAACATAGTGAGCCATCCAGCCTTTGTTTTTATGGGAGGCGCTCCAGGACCGATCTTATCATTGGCAAACGGGACATGTTCGACACCCAGCAATAGATGTGAGTCTCCCCAGTACTTCAGGTCCGGCGATGCTGATATCCAGATATCGAACCTGTCCTTGCCTCCGCGGCTGTACACCGGAAAGGGGCGTTCGAGCCGTACATAGTTTCCGCCTATTTTTTCCGGGAATAGGACCATGTTTCTATTGTCAGGCACTGATAGGCTCAATATTTCGAAGCGCTCGAAATCGTCAGTAACGGCGATACCTCCGCGCACCCCATGGTTGGTATCCACGGCAAAACACATATAGCACCTGCCGTCCATCACGGTAAGCCGGGGATCGTATGCCCGGGTTATCTCTCCATCGGCAAGGTCAAAACAGGGCTTTGGTGCGACATCCCAACTGATGCCGTCGTTGCTGAACGCGATACCAATATTTGTTCCATCCAATCGTTGCTCTGGAATGGATCCGTAGTCGTTGCGGAAAACCATTACGTATTTCCCATTGAATTTGGCGATCCCGGCGTTGAAAATAAGAGCCGCCTTGTACGGAACATTTTTTGCAGACAGTATGGGGTTTGAGGTGTGCCGTTTAATGACCGGGCTTGATTTCAGCGTGGCTGGGATTTGTTCATTCATGACAACACCTCGTATGCAGTAAACATGTTTCTAGTGGTTGATTGCAGTTCTTTATAATTTCCCGATTTTGTGCCGGTTTTTGTTTTCCTGGAAAAAATAATCCTTTTAGGGAGGGATGCCAAGAGAAAACAAAATGCTATATAGTCAGTAAAACCGATCTTTTATCTAGAATCAATTACATGCATAGTAACTACTTGCATTTTATCATTTTTTGTATTATAATATAGTTAACCGCTTCATTTTCCGAAGGAAACTCCTTCGGACCCATAAACATTTTTTCAAGGAGGCAGTATTATGGCTAATTATCCAAGTGTGACAGAGACCGCGAACACGTCTGACATTACACTGACCAATGGCGGCAATGCGGGTATTGGCGTTACCAGTATTTCGTATCCCCTCCACGTGCAAAAGGTCGCGAACAGTGTGACAAGGGTGGGGGTTGTGAATGCTGATTCCGGCAGTTCCGCTGGCACTGGTGTGCAGTTGATTTCGTATCAGGGTGCGGCTGCTATGACCAAGTATGGCAGCGGAAGCGCTGGAAAGCCAAAATGGCTGGAGATTGATTCAGGTACAAGCGCACCGCTAGTCCTGTGCACAGCTGCCACGGCAAGGGTGTTTGTTGAAAGCGGCGGCGATGTTGGTGTGGGCACGAATTCGCCTGGTGCAAAGCTTGAAGTGAATGGTGATTTAAAGGTTGGGGGACAGCAAGTCGTAGATAGCAATGGGTATATAAAGCCTAAAGTTTCTTCCGCTGCAAGCGCACCATATTGTTCTATTTATGTTGACTCAACTTCCGGGAAACTTTGCTTTAAAGATAATTCTGGCGGGTCTCATGATCTTTATTGAAAATCAATGAAGATGAGATGCTAACAGGGGACAAGTGAAGAACTTGTCCCTAATTTTAAGGAATAGTAAATATTTGGATTCCATTATTTGCACAAATGAAAACATTTTTTCCATCCACATATGCTGTCACTGGATAATAAAGATACCCTACTTGTGCGCCTGATTTCCCGAATTGTCCTAAAAGTCTCTCTTCTTTATTAAAAACACGAACAAAATCATTTGTATACCAGAAGGGGATAAAGAAATTGTTGTTTTTATCCATAGCAAAACGGAAACCATCTGCTAATCCATTAATTGTCCAGCTCTGGATCAGGGTACCATTGGATAAATATGTTGTTAGCTTATTATCTCGTGAGCTTACGAACACAGTATCAAGGTCTTTAATCGCAATATCAAGATTGCCCACGGGTGTCTTCCATTCACTTAGCTTAACTCCACCAGTATCAAATACTTGTATGAAACTTGAATCTGATTGTGTAGCAACATATATTCGACCTGAATAATCAATTGCGATGCCAGATGGTAGCCCTTTTGTACTCCATTTTGTAACGAATGAACCAATACTGTTGAATTTATGGACGCACATTTGGTCTGCGTCGGTAATGTATATTTTACCCCATTTGTCTATTACGATATCTTGTGGTCTGCTGAATTGCCCGTTAGTATTACCTTGGCTGCCGAATTTCATTAGAAAGTTGCCAGATCTGTCGAATTTCTGTATTCGCCAGTTTCCTAAATCAACAACATAGACATTTTTCATGGAATCTATAGTGATTCCTTGGGGCAATGAAACCTGTCCGTCATTCGTGCCTGTGGCTGCAAATACTCGCAGGAATTTGTACGCGCTTACAATTGTCACGCTGTCTCCACGCGTTTTTACCCCTTCTTCATCCCCTGCATTCACTGAAGCCACACGATAGATATAGGTCTCATCCTGAATGGCGTTGGAGTCCACGTAGAAGGTGTCTGTTGTTGCCACTGGCGTTAGCAGAGAATCACCATTGCCAGCATGCTCACGATACACATTGTAGGCACTCACCTTTGCGGGGTTCATTTTGTTCCACAAGAGCGTTACTCGCTGCGTCATGCTGTCATATTTAACGGCAAACCCTGTTGGAATGGGTATTTTCAATGGTATTACAATGGAATCTGTTCCTAAATCAATATTCGCGCCCGCAAAAATATGAAATACTGTATCCAAATTACTGTACTTAGGCAAAAGAGAGAGGAATTTCACATTATATTGCCCTTCTGCCAGGTCCGCAAAGCTGAATCGGGCGCTAGTGGTTATGAACGAGAATGTATTAGACCCCATGGCAATGGCGATTATCTTGTCTGGTTCGTCCCCGGCAAGCAGTTTGATATACCCGGCCATTGAACCTGGCGTCTTAATTGTGTTTTCCGGGACCTGTATGGTGTCGCCTGTGAATGCCACAGAGTCCTGCAGGCCCAGGCTGTCATTAACCCCTGCGGCAAACACATTGTAGGTATCAAATGGAAGGGTGTTTATGCCATACCATCCTGTGCTGTCCGTGAAAGTGGAGTCTGTAATGGTATGAGTCTCGTAGGGATTATGGTCAATTGCCACAAACCTGATTGTAGCTCCTTGTGCCGCGGAACCGTTTGAATTGTATACATATCCTGACACAAGCGCATTGCCGGTCTCAGACGTGTTGCCTGCCACGTCGGGGCCTGAAGGTTGGCCGCATTGCCACAGGAGCAGGCTGCTGGCAGCGCAAAGGCACAGGACTGTTGGTGCGATGGTTTTTTTATTCATTCTTGGGTTTTCCTTTTTGACCAATTCCCAGGTTTTGAGAACGGGACCATATACACGTTCATCTGGTATACCCTGTCCGACCCCTTGTCAGCGTCCACTATACCTCTGATTTTTTGCTGGAATTTCATTATCTCTTCAGAGATTTTTTCATAACATTTCCTGGACACACCAAGCGTCATTCCCGAGACATGGCGTTCGGAACGGGGCAAGTGGGCCATTGCCGCGCACGCCAACTTTGTGCAGGTGTCGTGAAAATCCAGCACTCCAAGGCCAGCCACTTCCTTGCCTGTTGAAATGTGTTTTTCAGTGAGAACGTATGTGCCGGTTTTGCCTTTTTTAATGAGCCCCAGCTTTTCAAGGAGCCGCACTGACCGTTTTGCCTGCATTGGTTTAATCGCGGGATAGAGTGACCTGGCCAGTAATTTAAAATCGTTTTTAAACGGGTGCATGCCAATGTAGGAGCGGATTGCGCTGTTCCACCATTGAGCGTAGTAGTCGTATTGGTCCTGGCGCATGATGCGCGCCTGCACGCCTGCGCCCGCGGTTCGTATGCTGTTCATGCGTTCGAAATAAGACTTTCGCGTGGCAAGGTCCCCTGCCTGGTTAAAGCCCACCAGGTTTCTAAAGTATTTCGTTTCTTTTTTGTTTAGTTGGAGGGCCTTGATGAACTTGTAGACGCCGTTTTTGGAGAGGTCGCGTCTGCCGGTGACCACGGCGTGTATGGAGCTTTTGTCCTGAAACCCCGCCCGTTCGGCAAAGGTTTGGTACGAGCAATGGTTCTCGCCGGTTTTATGCGCTTTAAACCAGTCGCTCAAAAATTCGTGGTAGTTGGCGTATTCGAATAGTTTCTTCATAAGAATCCCCTCTGTTAAATTACCTTTAAAATGAAAAAAAAGCAAGCTTTTTGTGGTCTTTCAGGCGTGTGCAAAATACACACGAAAACTGCATTTTTTGTCTTGCATTTGCCCTTAAAATGAATTACATTTATTGGTGATAGTGGAACCAGGCTCCAGTCGTTTAAAGGTGCTTGTGTATTGGGATTTATCCCTATGCAGAAGGGATGGACACGCGGTTGGGGCCGGTTCTTTTAAATTAAGAGGGGAAGTGAAATGGATGTCTGTAGCGTGTGCAAAAATAGAGACAAATCAAAGGATACGAGGTTTTTTTGCATTGGACATGAGCAGGAAATGGAATATATTGCCGGGCTTTATCCGGACAAAGACAGGGTCCGTAAGTTTTTAGAGACCAAGAGGAATGTGCAGTGGATAGGATATGCCGCATATCTTAAAGTTTATTGGATGATCAAACAAGAACTGGGGTATCCGATTCCAGGGTAACGGTGACGGGGTGTATGTTTATAAAAACCAGTTAAACTGAAAAACCCAAGAAGAGTTCCGCGAGGAACGAAAACAACACATGAAAAGGAGGACACCATGACCTGGTCTGAAGAAATCATCCAAAAAGTCTGGGAAAAAGGCCAAACCGTGCCCAGTCTCGACCCAAACGTTATCAGAAAAGACCGCTTTGGCGCCATGATAATCCGGCAATATTATGATGATAAGGACATCAAATATGGTTGGGGCATAGAGTGTATGGATCCAGACAGCTTCAAAATTGTGGAAGACCTCCAGCCGCTGCAATGGGACAATCTGATACTGGAAAAAAACCGTGAAAAAGACGTTGCGATCGCCTGCGGATAGCTATTGTCAGATATCTTGATGCAACTGCACCTTGGGTAGTCTTGTTCAGATGGCGTATTTTCAACGTAGGATAGATTAAAAAAACCAGTTATGAGGTTTTGAAAAAGGCGTGCACTCATGGAAAAAGTAAAATCAAGGTTCAACCTGCTTTTGATCGATGGTAACCCGGACGATGCATCTGCCATCAAGGAACTGATAGGCGAATCAGACGAACTCGACCTTGTCCATGCGGACCGGCTCTCCATAGGTCTCGAACACCTGTCGCAGGGAGGGGTGGACCTTGTACTTCTCGATCTTGGCCTTCCCGACAGCCAAGGCCTGAACACACTGGCAAAGGTGGCCACACGCACGCCCTCGGTTCCCATCGTGGTCCTCACCGGCTGCGAAGACGATGAAATCTCGCTTGTGACCCTTGGTATGGGCGCGCAGGATTATTTGCATAAACAGCGGATAGACTCGTACGTGCTTTCACGTTCGATCCGGTACTCGATTGAACGGAAAAGGATTGAACAAACGCTTCTTGATAGAGAACGGAAGCTCAAGGAAGCGCAGCGGTTGGGCAGCATAGGCCACTGGGAATACGACATCGGTTCCCGGACAATAATATGGTCTGACATGGTATATAGGTTATATGGCAGGGACCTTGAAAAAGGTCCGCCAACAGAGGAGGAGGAAGCGGCCTATTATACCCCGGAGACAGCCACTCTCTTGCGGGAGTGTTTCAAAAAGTCACTGGACACTGGCGAACCGTACGAAGTGGATGTACGGGTCATGCCTGAATCAGGCGAGGAAAGAACATTTACTGTGATAGGCACGCCTGTCCGGAACGAGGAAGGCCGTGTTTTTCGGTTTCTTGGCACAATCCAGGACATTACCGAGCGCAAGCAGGCCGAGGAAGCGCGGTGCGTTTCAGAAGTCCGGTACCGTCGTCTTTTTGAGTCAGCAAAAGACGGGATACTGATTCTCGATGCTGATACAGGCGTGATCGTGGATGTCAATCCGTTTCTGATCGAAATCCTGGGGTATTCAAAGGAGTATTTCCTTGGAAAGACCGTATGGGAACTGGGATTTTTAAAGGACATTATAGCCAACCAGGATAATTTTCTGAAATTGCAGCAACAGGAATACATACGCTATGAGCATTTGCCCCTGAAAACCGCTGATGGCAGGTGTGTGGACGTGGAGTTCGTCAGCAATGTTTATCTTGTGGACAACAAGAAGGTGATCCAGTGCAACATCCGGGACATCACAGCGCGCCGGCGGGCCGAGATCGAACGGGAGCGTCTAGCTGCGGCAATCGCGCAGGCGGGTGAAATGGTGGTCATTACTGATAGCACCGCGGCAATCCAATATGTGAATCCCGCATTTGAAAGGATCACGGGGTACACGCGCGAGGAGGCTGTTGGACAAAATCCACGCATTCTCAGAAGCGGCATGCAGGACAACGTTTTTTATCGGAAACTTTGGGAGGCCATATCAAACGGCAGAACATGGGAGGGGCGATTTGTTAATAAGAAGAAAAATGGCGACCATTATACCGAAGAGGCGAACATCTCGCCTGTACGCGACGCTATTGGAAACATCGTCAGTTATGTGGCTGTCAAGCGCGACATCACGAAAGAGATCAGCATGGAATCCCAGTTGCGGCAATCGCAGAAAATGGAGGCCATTGGCCAACTTGCGGGCGGTGTGGCACACGACATTAACAATGTTCTGACCGCCATACATGGATACTCGTCCCTTGCGCTAGGCCGTCTGAAGGAAGATAGCCCATTAAAGCACGATCTGGAGCAAATAGCCCTGAACGCCAACCGCGCGGCAGATATAATCCGGCAGCTTTTGTTATTCAGCCGGAAGCAACCTATGGAATTCAGGGCTTTTGACCTTAACAAAACCGTGACTTCACTGCTCAAAATGCTTGAGCGCATCATTGGCGAGGATGTGCGGGTAAAGACCGAACTTCCACAGGACCTAAAACCGGTTAGCGGCGATGCAGGCACTATTGAACAGGTGATAATGAATTTAGCTGTCAATGCGCGGGACGCCATGCCCAGCGGCGGGACTATTACAATAAGCACAGCGAACGAGAATGTGGGTGTTGAGTATTGCCACACGCATACCTTTGCCCGCACAGGCCTTTTTGTATGCATGGCCATTGCCGATACTGGCACTGGCATTGTTCCGCAAAACTTGGAACATATCTTTGAGCCGTTTTTTACCACTAAAAAAGACGGAAAGGGTACGGGACTGGGACTTTCGGTGGTTTACGGCATTGTAAAACAGCACAATGGATGGATAACGGTTGATAGCCAGGAAGGCAAAGGGACTGCATTCAAAGTATATTTTCCAGCTTCCGGAGAGAATATTGAACCACGGCGTGTCCCGGACAAGGCCAAAAGGGCCAAAGAGTTAAAAGGCAGGGGTGAACTGGTGCTTGTTATCGAGGACCAGACTGATGTCAGGGAACTTGCGGTCCAGGTGCTTGAAACCAGCGGCTACATGGTGATAACCGCAGGATCAGTTGCCGATGCAAGGAAAATATACACGGAAAAGGCGAATGTCATAAAGGCCGTCATCTCCGACATTGTCCTCCCCGATGGCACGGGCATAGCGTTTGCGGAGGAATGTATACACGCAACGCAATTGGCGCCGGCAGTACTGTTTACCAGCGGTTATACGGACGACAGGTCGCATTACGACATAATTCATAAAAAAGGATACCGGTTCCTTCCCAAGCCCTATACTGTGGAGAACCTGCTTGTGGCGCTGCGTGAGATGCTTGAGCAGGCAAAAGCGTGAGAGAAGGAATTTTGCGAATATTCCTTATTTCACGAGCATTATCCGCTTTAATACCGTCTGTCTGCCAATCCGTGCTTTAATGATGTATATACCGGAGGGGTGTCCGGCGGCATTCCAGGAATATTTTTGGTCCATATAACTGCCGCTCCCCGCCGATGATGATGGAAAAAGTGTTTTCAGATGATTTCCCCTCACATCATGTATGGTCACGGACGCTTTGCCGCCATGTATCAGGATAGAAAGATCTGGATTGAACGGATTCGGTAGCGCCTCCAGATTAATTCGTGTGTCATCAATGGTTCCAGTATCTTTTTTCCTTGTCGAAGACGCCTCATGGAACACCCATATTTTTGAATGGTCCCGGCAGGACACAACCACGACATATCCGGGCATAAGAACGATATCGCCCGGTACGCCATAGACAATAGCGCCGTTGTACGTACGATAGTCGGGCAGATCGTCAAATACATGTTCATCCACCAGTTCTCCATTAGAAGCGCGGTGGATCTGCAGCGAACTGTCGTTTGTGGAATAGACCCATGTCCCGTTGCAGGCAAGAGTCTGGCTGGGTGTATTGCGGTTTCCGGGAAAGCGGTTGTAATCAAATACCTGAATGGTCTGATGATAGGTAGTACGCACTGGCGTAGGCGTGCTCCACCGTACGGTCCGGAGGTCAAGCGAATACGCGGTTATTTCACCGGAACGCTGCACATATATCGCGTTATCGTCAAGGGCGATCGATGTTCCCCGGTCGTTTATGGATGTACCCAGGACAATGGAATCTGTTTTTATGCAGCCCATGCTTATCCGTCTCCGAACCAACTGGTTTTCTACGGAGGTTGTCCGTTCGATGGCGTAGAGATAGTCTCCTTTTAGAGCAAGGCGCATGAAAATATCGGTATTATAGCTGGTCCAATTTGTGGGACAGGTGGGAAGATAGACGCCCGAGACGGTATCGTTGCGGACCACGTTTCCGGCAGTATCGAGCATCAGGTAGCGCGCTTTGCCATAGGCAAGGGCCGGATTGGTGGAAAAGCCAGAAAGTACCGCCACCAGGCAACGGCTGGAGTCCCATGCATGGTCCATGACGGCAATGGAATCGGCATATTGTATTGTGTTGTAATCGATACCGTTCCAAAAACGGAGCGTACCGCCGTGATAATATGAGGGAGAATAGTCGGGACGGAACCGATTGTTCTTCCATGCCCATTTTCCCATGAGTATGCGTGACCCTTTGCAGGAGTGGCTATCCTGAAAAAAGTTCTCTTCTGCCTGTGTTTCCGCATTATACGTGTCCCAGTATGTGCCGTAGAAGGAAGCCACATGCAAGGCGGCATGTCCCCGCGGGTCTCTGTAGAGCTGAAAGGCGCGGGGCGTACTTTCGTCCTCGCCATTTGCCTTTGTAGAGTTCCAGGCAAAGGAACCGTCGGATGGATCGATTTTCCAGAGCGTTTTGTCGGCCGCACCTGAATAGTCGCGGTTGATCTTGAGATAAATCCACAGACTGTCCGCCCGTACCAGCGTCCCCTCTTTAAATGCATCAGCGGCGGTGTAGCCGAGATTGTCAGCCTGATTTCCGTCCCCGTTGGGGTCGAGTAGATTCATGGCCCATTTGAGTTCAATATCTGGATTGGGCGCTTCGGGTATGCAGGCATTGCCGTTTGCAGGTCCATGCCACTGGCCCCAGTAGGAATCTATTGAATAACCGAATGGTGTCTGGAATATAAAGACGGAGAATACAAACGCGGCAAGGAATTGATACCTCATTTTTCTCTCCTGTTTTCCCGTTATTATGACTGATGAACCGGCGGATTTGCTTTTCTTCGAGGTATTCTCCTGTTTACCCGATAATGTCCTTGTGCATGTTGATGACCTGGTTGCGGTCGGACATGATGAACTCGAAATGGCCCTTTGCCTTGAGTTCAACATCATTGATCCAGATCTCGGCAATGGTTGCCTTGCGGGCATTGGTCTGCGCGCAATCGAGGAAGAGTATGGAGATATAAATGTTCATCCCCATTTCAACCAGTTTGCGGGCAACATAGTCTGTATAGTGCTGATTTTTCTGTGCTTTTACGTGTTCAATGGCCTTGTAGAGCTGTGAAATAATCTCTTTGACCTTGTTGGCCTGACCCTCGAATTTATCATCGAATTGTTTGGCGCTGAAATCGTCGAAAATTTTGTTCAGGGAGCCGGCCATGAGTCCGCCAATTGCCGCCACCACCTGAAGCTGCGTGGTACCTTCATAAATATTAGTGATGCGCGCATCGCGGTAGTAGCGTTCCATGTTGTAGTCTTTCATGAAACCGCTACCGCCCATGATCTGGATGCCCAGATAGGCGTTTTGATTGGCCATTTCCGTGTTAAAGAACTTTGAGAATGGAGTAAGCACTGCGGCAAGGCGGTCGTAGTACCGGACATCCGCAAGCATTTCAGCGCTTGGCTGCTGGCCCTGTGCCCTCATTTCATCGGCCCTGCGTTCGTTCACCTTGAACAGGTCGACCACTTTAGCGGTCTCGTACAGA
>Ga0156787_1098_pt2 | contig 9976 bp, 6 predicted proteins | sample RifOxyD3_FD_110736 | JGI IMG/M metagenome (GOLD analysis project Ga0156787, IMG submission 110736) | Candidatus Raymondbacteria bacterium RIFOXYD12_FULL_49_13
CCATGCCATCAACCATTGCGCAAACCTATACCTTTGCCACGCCAGCAACCTATCCCAATACCTTGCTTTATGCCATAAGAACCGATATTGCCACAGATACCATCGCAAATGTCCTGGTTCCCGCAACATGGTATTTTTATCCCAACCCAACCTGGACAGCCACCACACTCAATGGTGTCATTACTAACAACAGAACAGTCGGTGTTACGGTCGCCTACGATAACCATGATACCGCATCTCTCCGTATACGCTATATGTTCAACAACCAGACCTATGGCGACACCGTACTTTTCTCTTTTACCGACATCTCAGCGCCAGAACAAGTTATCTCAACCCAGATAGAACGCGATACCGCAAGCCATACACAAATAACCTCCAGATTTGTTGTCAGGGGCGATACTGCCTATCTGCGGACTTTTTCGTACACAGTATTTGCCCGCGGCCTCACCAACCGGAGTTCCAACATGCCCATTAGCGCAACCTGGAGCAAATCCGGCTTTGCTAACTTCGGGCTGCCAACAATAACCGGTGTTGCAACACAAAAAACATTCAGCCTCACTGATATTGCCCATGTGAATTTTACGCAGAACGATTCAGGGACAATTCGCATCGACTACAATGGATATACTTCCCAATTCCAGCTTGTTATATACGATACCACTGATTATGATACAACAGACAGGGTCGTTTTATACAACAATACATACAGTTTCAATAAAACCACTATCGAAACCAACTATCCTGTGTACACGTCAAACGATGTCTATACCGTAAACGCCGGTGACTCAATCACCTTCTGGCCCATGTTTTTCGACAACAACAGGAGCATAAACAAATACCTGAGCACAGGGACTGTTTCCTGGACCCTTAATGGCAGTTTTGCGGCCAACAGAGCTTATTTCGGCATCAGAGGTTTTACGCCAGGTTCGCAAGACCTCATTATTGCCTCATATACCAATGAATGGGGCGTTCTCCTGCGCGACACGGTCCGTGTTGGCTGGAACAATGAACCGCACCGCTATATGTCAATTGAATCCCAACCCGGCGTGCCCTACAGCAATGTAACCAATTTTGTCACCGATACCCTGGTCATTTTAAACACACAGACAGACACGGTCGGCGGTCTCTATGCCGTGGTGCGCGACGGATTAGGATATTGCGTGTCCGACTGCAACAATGATTACGAAAGCTGGACCGATGCGGGACCTGGCGCAAGTTATATCACTGTTCCGGGAGTAATCACCAGCACTGGCTGGATCTACAAGACCAGCAACCCAGCGGCTGCAACAACCGCCATGGTCATTGCCATTGGCCAAGCCAGCTATGGCCTGGGCAACCAGCGCGACACGGTCTTTGTCCGTATCGCGGCCTATTCGTACGACAAACTTGACATATGCGCTGCCGCGCCAATCCAGGGTTTCAGTATTGGCGACACCATTCCACGCAATACAGTCATAAGTCTTGCTGCATGCGAACTTACCGGTAGTTTTCAGGCAAGGGCGCGCCATGATGCCACTCTCTGGGACATTGTGACTGTTTCCTGGACTGTGAAAAACGGAACTGCCCTGAGCAATACCTTTCCCCTGTCAGCTCCCAGTATAACCCTTGATCCTGTTGCAGGGACCGCGCGCGACACCCTCTTTGCCACCTATGCTGGCGCAACCACGTTGCGCGACACCATGCTCTTTTCCGCGGCGCCAGCCTATTTCATTGGCATCCAGCTCGATTCCACAAAAACAATCACCTCAAATCTCCAGGAAATAACCGTTAGAGGAAATTTGACCCAGTTGCGCAATACCATGTTTTGGCTCTATGCCATGGGTAATTATAATTGCACAGCAGCCCCTCGAAGCCCGGCTGCCGCAACATGGAACACGACTCTCTCGCAGACATGGTTCTCTAGCATGATCAATCAGACCAACGTTTGCTCAGTTTTTGTCAATTTTAACAACATGCCAAACACGCAGGGCAGCCACAGCGCCAGCGGTCAAATCAGCATCTCCTACACCACTACTCTCGGCAATGTGACTGACAACATCCTGTTCAATATTATCGACACCACTGACTATGACACGCTCGAATACCTCATTGTCGATACCTCTGCCAGCGCCATTGTCACCTTCTCGGAATTTATGGGAAAAAATATCCCCCTGCTCCAATATTCAGCCCCAGCCGGCTCAACCATTCCCCTGTATGCCACGCTCTACGACCTTAACAACGCCGCAGTCGGTTTGTTCCCCAAACGCATTGGCGCTGACCAGGCCATCTGGCAAATCCGCCACAGCGCAACCGGTCAGTCAGAGCAGGTAAACGCCACAACATACAATCTTACCAGCACAGGCGCTGGCACAAAAGACACCATTGTGGTTTCGTATCCAGCCCCCACTGCAACGTTTACCCAGCCAATCAAACCCACTGGCCGCATGACACAGACCATTATTGTTTCCTGGACTGCGGGCACTGGCAGGTTCCTGCGCATAGTGGACGCGCCAACAACAGGCGCCAGCGACATCACCAGCATATCAATGCAGGCTGGTACCGATACCGTGCATGTCTACGCCATTGTGGTGGACCAGTTCAACAACCGCATTGCCAATGGCCCTGTGCAATGGAGTTCCTCCAACGCCACATACATCACCGTGCCAACAAGCACAACCTACGATGGTAAAATTGTGAAGGCCAGCCAACCCTCAGCACCCATAACAGTCAGTGTGGTTGCGACCCTTCCGGCAAACACCAACCTGGGAAACAACTACTATTCAGGCTCTGTCGCTCTCTACGATACAGTCACAATCACTATTGGTAATTTTACTTTCGATAGTTTGCGGATCGTTACCTACAACAATCCATACGATTTCACAACCACTGAGAACAAAACCATTAGCGGCGATGGCGCAATTGTAAGTTTCTTTGACCTCTTGCTCATGCGTACCTGCGCCCAAAGCGCCACTTTTAAGGCTCAAATCCACAGTACCAACCCTGCCATGGGCGTCAATGGCTGGGTTTCCGACCAGGTAGTGACATGGGTCAACAAAACAGATACGTCGCGTAACGCTGTATCGTACACAGTTTCACCGGTGACCCAGGTCAACCTCGATACCATCAGGGCTATTTCAGGTTTGCTCCATGCTGACATCCATTTTAAGACAACCGCGCCAAACATTGTCAGTGTCCAGCTTCTGCCCCACCCCGCAAACGGCCGTATCGTGGTTTCCGGCGATTCAGCGTCAATTCGCGACACGTCCATTACCTTTACCGTGACGGGTACCGACGAGTGCGGAAACAGCGCGGGCGTCAATGCCGCATGGAATTCGCTCGGATTTACCCGGATCGTTTGGGCAAACAGCTTTGCAACACAGCTGGGGCTCACTGCGCAATCAACCAAAATAATTAATTTTCTCGACATGCCCAGCGACACCACTCCCCAAAGCGACAGCGGTTACATCGCCATTACCTATACCGACCCTGTATCAAACATAACCTATACCGACTCAATCAAACTGATAATCCGCGATAATACCGATTACGATACTGTCGATAAAGTGGTCATTGTTCCTGATTCCATGTACCGTACCGCGAACAATAAAGACGACTTGTATGCGCAATATTCCAATGTCAACTACACGCAGTTCTCCGGCGATTCCATCAGGTTCTCGGCCCTGCTCTTTGACATCAACGCCAACCCAAAATTCCTGGCCAACTACGAAGTAGGGTACAACAATGCGCACGCCTTCTGGTATCTCAACGGCAAGCCATGGGATAATCCCGCCACCACGGTTGATTCGGTCTTTGTCTATGGACGTACCGTGCCCGGCGCGGACACCATCGTGGTGCTCTACGGCAATACGCCAGCCACTGCAATCATCCGCGATACTGTTATCATCACCTGGACCGCGGGTCACCAACGCGTGCTCTACATTGAAAGCGCGCCAGGAACCGCGGGTTCCAATACACCCCAACTGGCAAGCACCATGGTCTTTACCACGGTCGATAACGGTCGTTCAGACACGGTTTATGCGGTAATACGTGACGAATTCAACAACTTTGTCACCAACGATCCGCTTGAACGGTGGACCTATGCCTCGGGTGAAGACGACTATTTCGTCTTTCTCAGGTATCCCACAGGCCAGGTCACCAATCTGGGCGTGGTCACCAAGCTCGATTCAAACCCCCCAGCTACACGAAGCTACCATCTTATTGCAAACATCGTGGCCGGAACGCCGGTCAAGGGCGTCACTCTTTCCAAGACCATTGCCGACACCATTGCCATTGATCTTGCCAACTACTCCTTTGTCGAATTGGGCATCTTTGCCGCCTCAAACAACATTATCAGCACCACGGGCGTGGCCTATCCAGTGGGTGCCAGGATCCCGCAAACCACGGTGCTCACCATGACTTCTTTCGAAGACACAATACGCGTGGAAACGAAAAAGAGGCGTAATGATCTTCCCGCTTCTGACGCCAATGCCTGGCTAACCCAAAGTGTGTCCTGGAGGCTCTCTGTGCCCGGCGTTGTTTCCAGCGCCCTTTTCCCGGCAACCGTGGCCTCGCGCGCAACCCTTGCGGCCATTGGCGCTGTCACACTCGACACCCTCGTAGGCACCTCCACAGGCGATGGCCTGAGCGCACGCATTCTATTCACCATTGAAGAGGCCTGGATAGATAGTTTCATAATCATCTACAATCCCGCCGCGGTCATCGCGGGCAGCGGTTTCCCCTTTACCATCATTGCCCTTGATAAAAACGGCGACACCATCACCGATCCATCGCGTCTTCCCACTGGATTCAACCTCTCGTCGCTCAATTTAATCGTCCATTACAACAACCTCGATACCACTGTGCTGCACGGCGGCACCACCTTTATCTCCGACCCCTTTACCAATGGAGTGTCCAATAATACGGTGGTTACCTATAGTGCCGGCGCCAATCAGGTGATCATTGAAATACCCTATCCTTACAACGGCGGCATTGCGATATTCATTGACACGTTCAATATCACCACACGGCCCGGCGAGCCGGATTCCTTGGTGGTCATTAACTATGGCGACTCCACTCCGGTCACCATTGATACGCTCTCGTCGTTCAACGATGACAATTCCACGCGTACCTTTATCGTACGGCTCTTTGACGAATGGGGCAACCTGATTACCGACAAAACCGTCTATGCGGGCGTGGACTGGAGTACCCAAGGCGATGGCATCTCATTCGATAAAATCCAGGCAGCCGCTGATCTTATGCAGTACAATGCCTCGGACGACACAGGCATGGGCGGCATGGGGACCATCAACGCTTTCTATGTACAAAACGACGGCGATTCCCTGAAATATTCTTTCACTATTGTCGTCATTCCGCTGGTGCGCATTCTCGACATCTCCACGCACGAATGGGTCGGTGACACCACGACCGCGCTGGGCACCGCGGAAATCGAGTCGGTCATTGTTAACGTGTTGCGCCGCGACCTCGATTATCTGAAACTGCTCATCACCGAAGACTCGCTCGAATATCTCTACGTTAAAAAGCTCAGGGAATTCGGTTACAACGACAAGCGGGATGGATACCTTGACTATCTAGACATCACATTATCGCGTCCCTTCACTTTGAAGGAGAAATATGTCTCCGCTATCAAGTTCAAGGCTGAAGTAGACGGATTGCAGGATTCCGTGATATGGAAAACCGAGGACTCCATCACCATCAGCGAAACTGAGACCATTGCACGTAAAATACGGCTCCAGGCGCTCGACATGCCCGGCAGCGTTGAACATACGAAATACCGGCTCTGGCTGCTCCCCAATTCCGTCAACACCAAAGGCGCGTCGCCGCTCGAGACCGGTTTGCTGCCTATTGTCGCCTTTAACAACGACGCTGTCTACGAGGACGGCAATCTTGCCGGCACCCGCTTCCCCATGCTCATCGGCAGCGGCGCCCCTCTATACGCCACGCCCGACAGTCTCATCACCGATTCAGCTCCGCCCGTTATCTGGAATTTCAAGCTCCAGAACCACACCTGCGACCTCGATAACCCGGAAAACACAGCCACGATATTCTTCTCAGAACCTGTACAAACCAGTAGTATCCCCTCCATTGCTTCGTCCGTTATCGCCTTTGCCTTGGTGAATGGCGACAGCACCGACAGTCTTTTCATGAGAACGCTGATTAAAAATGGATATAGGACCACGGTCAACGATGTGGACCATAGCATTGTTTCCTGGGACTACCGCGGCGAGACCGTCAAAACCTTTGCGTATCAGGTCGTCATTGATACGTCCGCAAACAGGTTCTTCAAGGCGAACCTTACCAAAATCCGCTTCTCAATAAATCCCTCCGCTGGCCAGGTACTCGATATGTGGGGCAACAAAGCCATGGCTTCCAACAATCTGGCGGTCACTCTGGTCAACGATGCGGCCTACAACGCGAAAATCTGCAATCTGACCGGAAACACGGTCGTGGACCGCATGACTGCCATGTCACTAAGCTGGACCTCGGTCAAAGGCGATGATGGCAGGTATGTGGATGTGCCGGCATTCCCTTTCTTCGGATTTACGGTGAATCTCGACCTCATTACCAACAGCGGTAACATGAACAATGTGGTCGGCCAATTTACCTTGGGCAACCGGACATACATCATCTGCGATTTCGATACACTCGAGGCCTTTGTCCAGACCGATGTCTCAATCTACGATCTGTTCGGTAACACGGTGGCCACCCCAAAAACAAACAAGCTGCTGCACGGGGATTTCACCATACAAGATATCCGGATCGGTACGGGCATCGACTCCATACAGCCCAAACTCCCGACAATGTCGCTTCAGGAAATCGAGAGATACTACCGGATATACCCGAGCGACAATCGGGGCGATCCTGACACATTGCGTCCCATATACCCGGAAACATTCACTCTTGGCTACGAGTTCCTCAAGGAAACAAGCGGACCCCGTACGATAACATCCTTTAGGCTGCCGGTCTGGAACTGTCTCAATGCAAAAGGCCGTCTTGTGGCGCCCGGCGGTTATATCGCGGTACAATCGATCAGGATAGCCAAGGAACTGACTGAGGCGGTAAAGAAGTTCATTGTAACGAGCGGTGAAAAGCGTGGGACACGGACCTTTGACAATCTTCCGGTCCCCTGATCATCATAGGGCATCTCTCTGCCTGTCGCGATACTGGCTTGGAGTTAGCCCTTTGATTTTCTCAAAAGCGCGTATAAAATCATGCTGATCTGAAAAACCAGCTTTGCGGCCGATCTCAGTGACCGGCGTAACGGTCTTTTCCAGCATGTCCGAAGCCTTTTCTACCCTGATTTCCTGCAAATGCTGTGACATCGACTTGCCTTTCACACGTCTATAGACAATATGCAATCTCTGCCTGCCCAACTGGATCTTGTCCGCGACCGAATTACCATTGAGGCCGCTGTCGCTATAATTATCAAGAAGCAGTTTTTCAGCTTCTTGGACCATCCGTTTCCATGATTCAGGAAATTCAGCCGCCGCATGGCGCTCCTTTTTGTTCCGCCTGATAAGTATGGCAAACAACAGACAAAGGACAAAGGCGGCAAAAACCGCGGCCTTTATTTCCCCGCCCTTTTCATTTGATAGTCCAGAAAGAGCGCCTATGATGTTAATCGCGTAGATCATTGCTTATCATATCGATGAAATAAAGGCGTTGTCATATTTCTGGGTCCCAATATCAGTGACAGGTCCATGGCCAGGAAGCACAACCAGGCGTTCATCAAGCGCGCACAGCCGTTGTAACGAACCGCAAAGCAGGTTAAAAGAACCTCCGGGAAGGTCGTACCTGCCCACGCTTCCCTGAAACAGGACATCACCGGTAACAACCAAATCGTCCGCGACAAGGGAAATGGAACAGTGTGAATGGCCGGGCGTATGCATCACTTTCATTGTTTCGTTTCCAAGGGAAAGAGTATCGCCTTCGTCTATTTTTTTATAGTCTGTGATCAGTTCATTGGGCTCAAACCCCAGCAAAAAACATGAATCGCGATAAAACTCCCGCAATTCTTCAGCGGCCGCGTGCATGCGCACCGGAACGTTGAATTGGCGTGCAAAGAGGGCGGCGGCATGCACATGGTCCGCATGGGAGTGCGTAGCAACGATTGACCGGACTTCCAGACCTTCTGTTTCTATGAATTGCGTCATGCCCCGGCAAACCTGAACAGGATCAACAATGCAGGCGGTTTTTTCCTTGGTATAGAGAACATACGAATTTGTCTCTATAGGGCCAAGCTCGAACATCCTGTATCTCATATCATTAAAATAGTTATCTTTAGTGCGACATGGAAGCCTATACAACGCATAATCTTGCGACTGAATTAAAAAAAATCAGCCTCCAGGGAAATGTAGCGGGTATCCATTCACGGCTTTCCGCCATTGGCGAAATTGATCCCTCCCCGGTTTCCGAAAACGAGGCGCGCAAGGGCATGCGTCCCTTTGTGAAAACAGTGATCAATGCCTTTGTCGAGGCCCTTGGCCCCGAAGGCACTCTGTTTGTTCCTTCCCATTCGAACAACACCGAACTTGACGCCTGGTGGTATTACCACGGGCACAACAAACAAATGCCGCCGAACAACGGCTTTTATCATCCGGAGATAAGCCCGTCAAACGTAGGCGCTTTTACGCAGGGTGTTATTGCGCACAATCAGGGCATCCGGAGCCTCCATCCAACCCATTCAACCGCTGCCATTGGCAAAGAAGCTCGGTATCTGACAAACGGACATGGACCCGATTCTCAGCCCGTAGGCATCCAGAACGCCTTTTCCAAGGCCATTGGTCTAGATGGGACCATCATATTCATTGGCGCTGTGTTCAACTCAAACACCATGTTTCACGCCTATGAGACCCTCTTTTTGCCGGCATTAGCGCCCTATTTCCCGGCAGTCGCCATGGTTGAGCAGCAAGGAGAAAGAAGACTCTTTGCGCAAACATGGCACCCCTCATTACACCGCGAATTTTATGATAACAAACGCGAGGAATCAAAATCCATACGAGCATTGTTCGAATCGGGGCTTATGCACGAATCTTCCCTTGGCAATGCGCCCCTTTTCTATTATAACGCCAAGGAAATGGCCCGCTATTTTCTGGAACGCATGATCAGGGAACCCGACATCCTTTTCTGTACCAATGGCGCCCGTTGCGGAAGAAGAAAAAGCTGCCTCAACATCATTTTCAGTATGAAAAAGCTTTTTGCGAACAAGGATGGTTCGTGGGACACAGAGAAAATCCGGTCCCAGGTCCCGCAAGAAGTACTGCGACTTCTTGAGCCGGGCATGCAAAAAACCGTCTTTTAGGGAACTTTTCCACCCCCTGTCCCGTTTTATATACAAGGAACAACTTTGAACCGGGAATTTGAAGCCATATACGAATCGCTCAAAGATGGTGTATTTACAATGGCTTATCGGTATCTTGGCGACAAGCAGGCAGCTTTCGATGTTTCGCAGGACGTGTTTATCAAGGTCTACGAAAATCTCGGAAAGCTGCCCAAGGGAAACGAGCAAAAGGCCTATATTCTAAGGATGACTATGAACCGATCTATCGACATGCTGCGGAAAATGAAGCCCCTTCAACGCCTCCCCGAAGGCGCTGAAATCGGTGTTGCCGAAAACCGCGACACTGACGAAGCTGATGAGGTCGCGTTCCTTCTGTCAGATCTCAACCCTGACCAAAAGACCGCTATTATATTGAAAGAAATCATTGGCTGCTCGTACGAGGAGATCGCCCGCACCTGCGAAACCGACATCGGTACTGTGCGGTCACGGCTTTCACGGGCAAAAGAGAAAATGAGGGAAACGTATTTGCAAGGGGAACGTCATGGACATTGACAAATCAATTGAAACGCTGCTTTCCGGTCAGGGCATTGTGCATGCGCCCGCTGGCCTGCGGCAAAGCATTGAAGCCGGCCTGCGCCTCCGCAGGCAAAGACGCCGTTTGCTCTCCTATGCTTTGGCCATTGGCGCTATTGCCGCCGC
>Ga0156787_1127_pt4 | contig 9256 bp, 7 predicted proteins | sample RifOxyD3_FD_110736 | JGI IMG/M metagenome (GOLD analysis project Ga0156787, IMG submission 110736) | Candidatus Raymondbacteria bacterium RIFOXYD12_FULL_49_13
TGTCCCTGCGGTCGATAACCCGTTCTCCTGTACCGGGATCGGCAAAGGTGCGCGGCATGCCCAGGACATCGGCGAGCCGTACCAGGGGCAGCAGCTTGCCCCGCAGCCGGAGCACCGCTGACCCATGCACTGATTCTATTTTTTTATCAACATCCATGGCGCGAATACGCACCAGCTCCTCGAGGCTGATCTGCGGTATGGCGAACCGCCGTTCCTCGACCGAAACGATGAGCGAGGGGATAATGGCCAGCGTCAGTGGCAGCTGCATGGTCATCCGGGTGCCCTTGCCGAACACAGTGGCAATGTCGATGGCACCGCCCAGACGCTCGATGTTGGTTTTCACCACGTCCATGCCCACGCCCCTGCCCGACACTTCGCTCACCACGGCCGCGGTGGAAAACCCGGGTAAAAAGATGAGGGCAAGGACTTCCTTGTCCGTAAGCGACCCCGCGTCCTCGCGTGCAACCAGTCCCTTTTCAACGGCCTTGGTGCGCACGCCCTGGATGTCGATGCCCGCGCCATCGTCCTCGATCTCGATATAGACCTTGCCGCTTTCGTGATAGGCGCGCAGAAAAATGGTCCCCTCGCGTGGTTTGCCGAACTCTTCACGGTCTTCGGGCGTCTCGATGCCATGGTCAACGGAATTGCGCACCAGGTGAGTAAGCGGATCAGAAAGGGACTCGATAATGGATTTGTCCAGTTCAACGTCGTTGCCCGAGATCTGCAAGCGCATCTCTTTTTTCAGGTCCTTGGCAAGGTCGCGCACCACACGCGGAAACTTGTTGAAGACCACACTCACGGGCTGGAGCCGGGTCTGCATGATGTTCTCCTGCATCTCCGTGGTCACGCGGTCAATGTTCTGTAAAATGGGCTTGAGCATGGGCGCCTCTGCCAGGCGCAGGGAAAACGCCTGTTTAAAGGCCTGCGCCAGCGCGGCCGTTTCCTTGGCGATACTGGTGTCTATCTGCTCCCTTGATAGGCCCTTTTTCTGCATCTGACCCGCAATTTTGGAAAACGAATCGCGCACCAGCCGCTCGAACTGGGCGCACGCGTTGTCGAGAGAAATGATGTCGCTCAACCGGTTGTTGAGGCCCTGGAGCATTTGGTTGCGCGAAAGCACCAGCTCGCCCGCTAAATTCATTAGATTGTTAAGCAGATTGACGCGCACGCGCAGTGAATCAGAGCCTTCGGCCGCGCCTTTTTTACCATCGTCCGCGGCCGCCTCCCCTTTTTTTTGCCGGCCGGCCTGCGCGCTTTTCTGCTCCTGTTTTTTCTTGCCAGTGGCAAGCCCCTCTTTCAGCTCTTTGGTATCAATAATACCGATAGCTGATTCGGGTATCTCGAGCGCCGGGGCAATAAGGTCGGGTTCGAGAATGGAAGCATAGACAACGGCAAACTCTTTTTCATTTTCCAAAGACGCCGCGGGATCGGGCGTAATGGAAATGAGGTCGCCCATTTTTTTCCATTCGGCGATTCTTACGCCCATGCCCTTGCCCGTCTCTGACACTACTATCTGGTATAGATGCTTTCCCCGCTTGACCGCCTCGGCAACGAGATCCTGACCTGCCCCGGGCCCTGGCACGGTCCCGGCAACCGCCTTCTCCACCTTTGGCAGGCTGTTCTGCGCGCGTTTCGCGGACTCTCCCATAAAGGGCTTCAGCTTGGCCAATTCGCCGTCAATGGGCACGGCAGCGGACCCTTCAACGTCCTCGAGCAGGGTCTTTAGCTTGTCAATGCCAAAAAAGAGGGCGTCCATCACCTCCCCGGTAATGTTCAGCCGGGAGGTGCGCACGCGGTCCAGTACGGTTTCCATGGCATGGCTCAGGCCCTTGATGTTCTCTATGCCGAAAAAACCAAAACCGCCTTTTATACTGTGAATTGCGCGGAAGATGCTGTTGATGAGCTCGGGTGAAGTCTGGTCCCGCTCTTTCTCGAGCGTCAGGAGGTCGGGCTCAATAGTGGCCAGGTGCTCCCGCGATTCAATGATAAGTTCGTTGAGTAGGTCCCGGTCCTGCTGTTCCATGCAATTCCTTTGGGTACGGGCCAAAAAATAAATTATTGATAATATATACGGCGCAACGGGGTGCGGGCAAGGGGGCCGTGAACCTGGATTTTTGCCCCGCTGATGAATTATCTTTCCTTTCTTCATATTAATACACCGGCCTGTTCCCGATCTTTCGGCGCAGCGTTGACACAGAGAAAGGAGAGTCCGCATGGACCATTCACCGGACATCAGAAAAATCGCTTTTGTGGGAAACTACAGCCCGCGCAAATGCGGCATCGCCACCTTTACGACTGACCTATGCGAATCCGTGGCTTTGCGCTTCCCTGCCGTGCAGTGCTTTGCCGTGCCTGTGACCGATATTCCCGAAGGCTACAGTTACCCGGACCGTGTCCGTTTCGAAATAAAGGAACAGGACCTCGACTCATACAAACGCGCCGCTGATTTTATCAATATCAGCCAGACCGACGTGGTCTGCATTCAGCATGAATACGGCATCTTTGGCGGCCCGGCCGGCAGTAATATTCTCTCCATCATGCGCAATCTTAACGCGCCCATCGTCACCACCCTTCACACGGTGCTCACCGCGCCCACGGCCCAGCAGAAACGCGTGCTTGAGGACGTGGTCCACCTCTCGGATATCGTGGTGGTCATGACCGCCAAGGCGGCTGAATTCCTGAAAACCATCTATAAAATCGACGAGGGAAAGATTCGTCTCATTCCCCACGGCATACCCGACGTCTCATTCATTGATCCTAATTTTTACAAGGACCAGTTCGGTGTCGAAGGCAAGACCGTTCTCCTCACCTTCGGTCTTATATCGCCAAACAAGGGCATTGAGAACGTGGTCAAGGCCCTACCCTCGGTCATCAATAAATTTCCCAACTTTGTCTATATGGTATTGGGCGAAACCCACCCGAATCTGGTGCGGAACGAAGGCGAGGTCTACCGGCTGGGGCTGCAGCGGCTTGCCGAGGAGCTGGGTGTTGACAAAAACATCATCTTCTACAACCGCTTTGTTTCCATCGAGGAACTCAAGGAGTTCATCGTCATGGCCGACCTCTACATCACCCCTTACCTGACCGAGGAGCAGGTGGTGTCCGGCACACTGGCATACTCCTTTGGCGCGGGCAATGCGATCATCTCCACACCCTTCTATCATGCGGCCGAGCTCCTCGGAAACAACCGGGGCGTACTGGTTCCCTTCAACGATCCTCCCGCCATTGCCCAGGCCATACTCTCCCTGCTCCAGAACGATATTGAACGCCACCTCATGCGTAAAAACGCCTATCTTGCGGGACGCGACATGGTCTGGCCCAATGTGGCCACCCGCTACCGGAACGTCTTTGGCGAAGCACGGTTGCGCCACCCCATGGTCACTCGCCGTAAAGTGACCATGAAGCCCCTGGACATGCAGCAACACGAACTGCCCGCCATAAAAATCGGCCACATGCAGTGCATGACCGACACCACGGGCATTCTGCAGCACGCCTCATACAATGTGCCCAATTTTTCAGAAGGATACTGCACGGACGACAATGCGCGCGCGCTCATCCTCACCGTGCTGTTCGAGGAACTGGAGGCCGTTGACCCAAAAGAACTCCTGCGCCTGGGCACCATCTACCTTTCGTTCCTGAACTACGCATTTGACCGCACCACCCGGCGTTTCCGGAACTTCATGGGATACGACAAACGATGGAACGACGAAACCGGTTCCGAGGACAGCCACGGCCGGGCCATCTGGGCCCTGGGCACTTGCATTGCGCGCTCGGCAAAACCGGGCTTCCAGAACCTGGCCGGCATGCTCTTCGAGAGGGCCCTCTCGTCAGTGGTCGATTTCACTTCACCGCGCGCCTGGGCCTTCGGCATTATCGGCATCCACGAATACCTCCGCAGATTCAACGGCGACCTGCTGGTGCACAATGCCCGTCAGGCCCTGGCGGGAAAACTCTACGACCTCTACCTCGCATCCGCGGACACCGAATGGCCCTGGTTTGAGCAGGAAGTGACCTACTGCAACTCGCGCCTCTCCCAGGCCCTCATCCTGAGCGGCAGATGGATGGACAATGGCGACATGCTCAACGCGGGCCTCAACTCCCTGCGCTGGCTGGCCAAAATCCAGACTTCATCGAAAAACCATTTCCGGCCCATTGGCGCAAACGCCTTTTACCGCCGTCATTCCCCCCTGCCTGCCTATGACCAGCAGCCCATAGAGGCGCACTCCATGATCTCCGCCTGCCTCGAGGCCTACCGCACCACCGGAGAAATCACCTGGTACAACGAGGCATGGAAGGCCTTTCAATGGTTTTTAGGACGCAACGACCTGGGGCTATCGGTCTACGACTCGCAAACAGGCGGATGCCGCGATGCGCTGCACATCGACCGGTTGAACCAGAACCAGGGCGCTGAATCGACGCTGGCCTTTGGCCTTTCGCTGGCCGAAATGACCGATACGGTCAATACGCTCGAAAACCTCACGGCGCCCCAGCCCAAATAGACAAGGAAAAACAATGGCCCTGCGCATCAGACGAAGCTCAATTGTCATTTCACCCGATCCCTCCCGTGTATTGCTGCGGCCGTTCATCCCTGCCAATGAATCCCGGATAAGAAGGATCATCGAACGGGTCCTCTCCCTTTCGGAAACGGAGATTGCCGCGCGCCATGCCAGCGTCATGGATGATTTTTCCTCGCGACACGTGGACATTACGCGCGTACTCAACCGCCATTTCCAGCTGGTGCGCGCCTGGCTTCCAAATGGCAGAAAACTCTCGGAAAAACAGAAAAGCGTCATAGGCGCCTATTTTACCAGCGAATACTCGGTCGAATCAGCGGCGATCTTCAACCCCTCTATTGTGCCTCATCCGGACCAGTCGGGACTGGCCGCGGGCGCACAGCGTTTCGTCATGTCCCTGCGCGCCACGGGCGAGGGCCATATTTCCTCTCTGGTCTTCCGCACCGGCATCCTCGATTGCTCCAGCAACCTTTCCCTCGACTTTCCCAGCAAATACGTCTGTTCGGCCCTGCCCCGGCCCGAGGCTGTGTACGACAAAAAATGCTTTGTACTCAAACTGTCTGAAATGCGGCTCGATAGCGACTTTTCCCGCAAGATCATGCAGCCGCTCGCGCCCCTGTTCACCATTGCCGCGCTCATGGAAAGCCTCAAGACGGTCACGGGAAACTACCGGCGCGTGTCCCAGGCCGACCGGTTGATCAGCGACAAGATGCTCTGGCTTGCGTGCTCCAATTATGAAATCGTGTTCGCCCCCGGCCGGCCGCTCTCGGAACGGATCGTGTTTCCTGCTTCGCCCAGTGAACAAAACGGCATTGAAGACGCGCGGTTTGTTCTGTTTACCGGAGACGACGGCAGCCGCAGCTACTACGCCACCTATACGGCCTACGACGGCAAGGTGATTCTCCCGCAAATCATGGAAACCGCTGATTTCTCACATTTCAAGATGATCACCCTCAACGGCAAGGCAGTGGAAAACAAAGGCATGGCCCTCTTTCCCAGAAAAATCAATGGGAAGTACGCCATGCTCTCACGCCAGGACAACGAGAACCTCTTTCTCATGTATTCTGACAACATCCACTTCTGGCAGGAGGCGCAATTGATCGGCCGGCCCTCCCATGCATGGGAATTCGTGCAGCTGGGCAATTGCGGTTCACCCATTGAAACCGAAGCGGGCTGGGTGGTGCTCACCCATGGTGTAGGACCCATGCGCACCTATTGCATTGGCGCGCTCTTACTCGACCTTGCCGATCCGTCAAAAATAATCGGCAGGCTGAAAACGCCCCTGCTCGAACCGCTCAAGACCGAACGCGAAGGCTATGTGCCCAACGTGGTCTATACCTGCGGCGCCATGGTTAACAACGATGAACTGTTCATCCCCTATGCAATGTCCGATCGGTCGGCAGGCTTTGCCTCAGTGGCACTGCGCAACCTTATTGCCGCGCTCAAGGCGCAGGAGTGAGTGGCCGCAGGCCGTGTTGAATAGTATATTTTCCTCATGAAACCAGTGCGCATTGGCCCAATACCGCTGGCCAAAAAGCCCCTTATTACGGCAGTTGTCGACGTTCCCCAGCCAGCAGATAAAATCGTCGCCCTCTGCTGCGGCGCAGTCAGTCTTTTCGAATTCAGACTCGACCTTCTTGACATGCGGACCGATGTCGCAGTGAAATTCATCCGGGCCATCCGGGCGCGCACGCGGTGCGGCTGCATTGCCACGTTCAGGGAGACTTCGAAGAACCGCGCCAGGCGCCTTGGCGACCTGAAAGAGATACTTCCGCATGTAGACGCTGTTGACGAAGAGATTACCTCAGCGAATGTGCGGGAAATTGTGCGCGCGGCCCGGGGAAAAATCGTGATTCTTTCGCACCATGACTTTAAAAAAACACCTGATCTGGCTGCGATACGAAAAATGGCGCTGCGGGCAAAGACCATGGGCGCGCATGTTTTCAAGATCGCGGCCCACGCAAAGACCCAAAAAGACGTGGCACGCCTTCTCTCGTTCGTTGGACAAAGCCCGCTTCCCTGCGTGGCAATTGCCATGGGAGCCCTTGGCGCTATCTCGCGCGTGACTGCCCCGCTTTTTGGCTCGCTCTTCTCCTACGGATACACAGGCAAAAGGCCGGTCGCCCCGGGACAGCTGCATGTCAAACGCCTTGCTGAGCTCTTCGCGCTGTTTTATCCAAATCCCCCCCGTAGGGGCGTCATTCATCAATGAATTCCCACCACGCAAGAATGACGCCCCTACGGGGGGGATCAGGGCTTTATATATCCCCTGTCACCATCAATGACAAGGGTTGTTCCCACGGAATCACACAGCGCTGAAAAATTCTTCAGCGTTCTCTGCGCCTCTTCGCCCTTGAGAATCCTGGGCTGGAGTTCAACCTTGAAATTATTGATAAGCACAGGAACAAATTCAGCCTTCACAAACATCCGGTCAGCGAAAAAGAGCCGCAGAATGCCGCTGTCCCACACCGCGTTTGTCCAAGTGGAAAAGGTGAAGTTTCCCAGGGAATAGGCAATGGGCCTTCCCTTGTAGACTTCAATGCCCTGCAATACATGCGGATGGTGGCCAAGCACTGCGTCAGCCCCAAGGTCAATGCAATACCTGCCCAAAGCGCGCTGATAGTCCTTGGGAACAGTCATGCGCTCAGCTCCCCAGTGAAACGAAACCACCAGGTAATCGACCTTCTCGCGAAGCGCGGGAATATCTCTTGCTAGGTACGAGGAATCGCAGAAAGCAGTACCCGGCCTCGTGGACGTTGCCCAGAACTCCTCGGGAAAGGTGCAAGAGTAGCTCAGAAAACCCGTAATGACACTCCCCTTCCTCACCAGCGCGGGCTCACGCGCGTGCGCAATGGTTGTACCGGCGCCCGTATGGCCAATTCCCATTGAATCAAGCAGTCTGAGCGTACTGGAAAGCGCGGACACGCCGAAATCGAGGATATGGTTGTTTGCCAGATGGACCACGTCAAAACAGCCCGCTGCCACGGCGCCCGCATGGCGGGTTGGCATACAGTAGGTATAGGTCTTTTCAAACGGTGTTCCTGAATCGGCAAGCGCCACTTCAAGGTTGCAGATCCTGATATCGCCGTCCATGAGCTCGGTTTTGACAGAATCAAACGGGTACAAAAGTCCAAACCGGTCGAGAAACGGGGTGCCGTTGTTGGCGAACATGACATCACCCACGGCCACAATTGACAGGGAGTCGGAAAAACACATACACAACAGGCCTGAGGCGAGAAGAGCAATAATGGATTGTCGCATTAATAAAAAATAATAATTATAATCCTCCCATTGGCACGCCTTTTATAAAACACCCCAGTACAGGCGTCATTCATCAATGAATTCCCGCCTCGCAAGAATGACGCCCCCATGGGGGATCAGAAAATGTATCTTTTCCTCCCATGCAATCCATTGCCATCACAATCAACGACGCGGGCCAGCGGCTCGACAAATTTCTTCGCAAGGCCTTTAAAGGCACGCCCCTGTCGCTCATTCACAAAAGCATAAGGAAAGGGCTGGTCAGGGTAAACGGTAAAAAAAAGGACTCTGATTTCTTTTTGTCCGAAAAAGACCTCCTTGAAATCAGGGAAGACCTTTTCCGCAATGTGAGTACAACCCACGCCGCGCCCAAGCCCTCGTTCGACATTGCGCCGCGCATATTGTACGAGAGCGACGAGTATATACTGATCAACAAACCCGCGGGCATTGCCGTGCACGGTTATCCAGGCCATTACAAGGCCACGGTACTCGAAGTCCTGCAGCACTACCTCAAGGCCCAGTCTAATACCGCGTCACTCACCTTCCAGCCCCAGCTTGCCCACCGGCTCGATCGCGACACCTCGGGCGTGGTGGCGGTGGCCAAAAACGCGGCCGCGCTCAGATACCTGGCCGAACTCTTCAGAACACGCGCTGTTGATAAAAAATACCTGGCAATCATAGAAGGAAGCATGCTCCCTCGCAATGGCACACTCGACCAACCCCTGACAAACAAAGAAGGCAAGACCCAGGAGGCGCGCACCGGATACCGCACCATGCGCACGGAAAACGGCCTCTCGCTCCTTGAATGCACCCTGCACACGGGGCGTATGCACCAGATCCGGCGGCACCTTGCTGACGCGGGCCATCCCATTGCGGGCGACGATTTGTATAGGGGGAAAAAAAACAAACAGCTGCTGCTGCATTCGTCAACACTGTCGTTTGCCGCGCAGGATGGGCAACGGATATCGGTCAAGGCGCCGCTGCCGGATTATTTTATGGAACTGATCGAAACCACGTGACCGTGCGCCGTATGCCCTCTTCGAAGGGCGTTACAGCCGCAAACCCGCTTTTCTTCAATCGCGTTGTTGACCCAATCATGGCCTTGACATCGCCCGCGCGCATGCCGCCCGCATAGACAATGCGTTTGCGTATGCCCGAAGCGCGCATGAGCTCCTCCGCAACACGGGCGACACTCACGCCCTTTCCTGTACACAGATTGACCGTCGACCCGTCAAAAGCGCCTTTTTCGAGCAGTGCCGCGAATCCCGCTGCAGCGTCTTCCACATACATAAGATCGCGGCGTTCCCTGCCCGTGCCATAGACCCGCAGGTCCGGTCCTGGGGCGTGAAGCTTGACCAGAAGATCGTAGATCAATTGTTTGCGCTGCCGCGGCCCAAAAAGAGGGAACAAACGGATGGTTTTAACCGGAACGCCGTAGACAGACGCATAGACCGACGCATACTGCTCAACGCCCAGCTTGCCCG
>Ga0156787_1110_pt9 | contig 9040 bp, 10 predicted proteins | sample RifOxyD3_FD_110736 | JGI IMG/M metagenome (GOLD analysis project Ga0156787, IMG submission 110736) | Candidatus Raymondbacteria bacterium RIFOXYD12_FULL_49_13
GGACGTGACGGCCAATGCCGCAGAAACAGAGGAAGCCCTTATGGTCGAACTGGGGGCTGACGTGGAGATCATTATTCCCGCTATTGGACAGAAAGAAACGGCGATCGTCATCGCGGCCGAGCCCCGTAAAGCAAGCCGGCCGCGGGCCAGGGAAAAAGGCCGCGCAAAGATGCTGGTACAGGAAGAACCGCCCGCACAGCCGTTGGTGAGTAGTGTTGCCACAGCAAGCCTGGCGGAAATATATTTGAAGCAGGGCCATGCCGAACGGGCGCTTGCCGTGTACCGTAAGCTTGTTGGCGAGCAGCCGGGCAATGAAAAATTCAGGGAACGGATCCGCGCCATCGAAGAGGCGCTCAAAGACGGATAATCAACCTACCAAGGAGTCATACATGCCAGAGAAGAAAAAAACGCCGCAGCTTCAATTGGACGAGATCAGGGAATTTATCCGTTTTTTCGACAAAACCGGCCTTACGGAAATTGAGGTAAAGGCGGGCGACCAGTCGCTCTATCTCAGCAAGCAGCTTGCGGCAAGCGCGCCATATGCCGTTGAACCCCGCGCAATCGCGCCCGTGTCCGCCGCCCCGTCTCCCTCGGCCCCGGTTGACGTGCCCGTAGCGCCAGCTCAAGCAGCGGGAAAGAAGCTTCTTGAAATCAAAAGCCCCATCGTAGGAACCTTTTATCGCGCGCCATCACCCACCTCAGCTCCTTTCGTCAATGTTGGCGACGCTGTTGCGTCGGGCAAGACCGTATGCATCATCGAGGCTATGAAAATCATGAACGAAATCCAGGCCGAGATAAGCGGCGTGGTCCGCGAGATCTGCGTCGAGAACCAGCAGCCGGTGGAGTTTGGCCAGGTTTTGTTCCTGGTCGAACCCAAATAATCACATGAAGAAGATACTCATCGCCAACAGGGGCGAGATCGCCCTGCGCGTCATCCGCGCGGCCAAGGAACTGGGCATCAAGACCGTTGCCGTGCATTCCGAGGCCGATATCCATTCGCTCCACGTGCGCTTCGCGGACGAGGACGTCTGCATTGGCCCGCCCCGCAGCAGCGACAGTTACCTGAATCAGGAGCGTATCCTCTCCGCCGCGATCATCACCAACGCGGACGCCATCCATCCCGGATACGGATTCCTCTCTGAAAACGCGCAATTCGCCGAAAAATGCGAATCAGCGGGTATCACCTTCATTGGTCCCACTTCGGAAATGATCAGCAAACTGGGCGACAAGGCCTACGCAAAGAAAGCCATGAAGGAGGCCGGGGTCCCCACTACACCGGGCAGCGACGGTATTGTGCCCGATCTTGACGCGGCGCTGGCCATGGCGCGTGAATTCGGCTATCCGGTCATCATCAAGGCCGTGGCTGGCGGCGGCGGCCGGGGCATGCGCATTGTCCGGAACAAGGACGAAATGCAGAAGAATTTTGACGTCGCCCGCAACGAGGCGCACATCGCCTTTTCAAATTCCGACGTCTACATGGAGAAATACATTGAACGGCCCCGCCACGTGGAGGTGCAGCTCCTGGGCGACAGCAAGGGAAACATCGTCCATCTGTTTGAGCGCGACTGCTCGGTGCAGCGCAGGCACCAGAAACTCATTGAGGAATCGCCCTCGCCGGCGCTGTCGGACGAGACGCGAAAGAAACTGTGCGCGGCCGCGGTCAAGGGCGCGCAGCACATCGGCTACCGGAGCGCGGGCACCATGGAATTCCTGCTCGACGAGGACGGGAGTTTCTATTTCATGGAGATGAACACGCGGATACAAGTCGAGCACCCGGTCACGGAGATGGTCACCGATACCGATCTTGTCAGGGAGCAGATTCTCATCGCATCGGGTGAAAAGCTTTCCTTCTCGCAGAAGGACCTGCACACCTCGGGTCATGCCATTGAGTGCCGCATCAACGCCGAGGACCCGGCGCACAATTTCAGGCCCTCGCCGGGCACCATCCAGCACATCTACACACCGGGCGGCCCGGGCGTGCGTATTGATAAGCACGTGTACGCAGGATACGTGATTCCGCCGTATTACGATTCCATGATCGCCAAGCTTATCTGCCGGGCGCCCACCCGCGCCGAGACTATAAAGCGCATGCAGCGCGTGCTTGACGAATTCGTGCTCGAGGGAGTCGCCACTACCATCCCACTGCACAGGAAGATCCTGGCAAATCCCGTTTTCCAGTCGGGCGTCTTTACCACCCGTTTTCTCGAAGAGATCACATTTTTCTAAAAGGGGCGAAGCTATGAAAAAAACGTTGTGTGCGGGAATATTCAGTTTGCTTTGCGCGGCGGCCGTTGTTTTCGCGCTGTCCGAAAAGGTGGGTGCCGTGTCGTATATGGTGGGAGCGGTGAATATCAAGAAGGCGGGGACCGCGGTATGGAAACCCGCGCGCATGAACCAGGCCGTGAGCAACGGTGACGCCTTTCAGACTGCCAAGGCCGAGGTCGTAGAGATTACGCTTTCCAATGGTAGCGTTGTCCGTATTTCCGAACAATCGGAGATCACCATAAATTGTCCGGCGGACAACAAGGTCATGGCCGGGGTCAACAAGGGCAAGGTGTGGGCCAATATCAAAAAACTGTCGCAGCGCGGCGCTGAATTCGAGGTCACCTCTGGCACCGCGACCGCAGCGATCAGGGGAACGGTCTTTGCCATGAACAACAATCCCGACGATTCAACGACCAGCGTGAAGGTCTACGACGGCAAGGTGGATGTGGGACCGGGCGAGGAGCTCAAGAATGAATATGAAAAACAGGGCATTGCCGTGGAAACAGAGGGGCGCAAAGAAATAGGGGGCCCGCAGGAGATCCCTGGCCCCTTTGAAGTGTCGCTTATGGACTGGGTCTCTATTGTAAAGGGACAGCAGATCGATATTCAAAAGAATGGCAAATACAACAAGTTCCGTTTTGACCAAAAAAAGGACGCCCAGGACGAATGGGTGAAGTTCAACCAGGAACGGGACAAAGTGGCGGCCATCTCACATGAGTAATCGTAAAAGCAGCAAAGGAACACTAATGGAAAAATTGCAGATCGCGGAATCCAAAGCCCGTGCAGTGGCCGATACAATCATCACGTATGGTCTCAAGGGCGTGGGACCGCTCGAAAGCGCGGCGGGCCTTGCGAAAAAATACCTGAACGATGCCCGGTTCGCCTCTGACGAAGACCGGATAAACACCCTTATAAAATGGGAAATGGCCAAGAACTTCACTACGGGATTTCTGACAGGTCTGGGCGGCTTTTTGGCCCTGCCCATTTCTCTTCCCGCGGGCCTCGCGGCCTCGTGGGTGGTGCAGGCGCGCATGGTCAGCGCCATTGCCATTCTCAGGGGGTATAATCCCGCTGCGAAAAAAGTAAAGACCTTCATTTTGCTTTGCCTGTTAGGAAACAGCATGAAGGAGGCGCTCAAGGGAGTTGGGACCAAGATCGCCCTGCAGACCGGCCGCAACGCGGCCGTTCAGTTGCCCGCGCGACTGCTGGTCGAGATCAACAAGCGAATAGGCATGCGCCTGCTGACCAAGGCAAGCCAGAAAGGGCTGGTGAATCTGGTAAAGGGAATCCCCCTGATTGGCGGAGCTGCGTCAGGATGCCTGGACGCTGTCTCATGCAGGCTGGTCGGCAATGCGGCAAAGGCGGTGTTTAAAAAGGCGCCAAAAAAGACACTTAGTGCTACAAAGACCAAAAAGAAGGCGAAAAAGGGATAAAAAGGCGCCAGACGCCACTTTTTCAGGGTTCGAGCATAGAAAAACCAGTTTCCCTGTCTTGTACTCTCCGTGCTTCTGTCCCTGTTATCTCAAGCAGCACAATTTCCCCCAGTTTCCATATCTCGATGCCCGGACGTATGCATCCGGCCGAAGCCTTACCTTCTCTGCCCAACACTGCGTGCATGTGGAGCCTTGGCGCACCGGTTTCATCGGGCGCGAGCGTGCCCACGCCCGCGATCTCATGGATCCCTGCAAGGGTATGGAGCATAGGATCCACAGGCAGGACGTTTCCGTCCCAGGGACCCGTGACAATGACGCCTCCGTCCTTCACCCCGCCCACCAGAATGGCCATGCCCCTTTGCACGCTGTTTTTTTGCGCAAATTCCTCGAGCGCGGCGGGCATGCGGTCGCCATCTTCGAGTCTGATTATAAATATGCGTCCCATGCTTCCCTGGCTTGTTTTCATTGACCTGTTCCCCGTAATGAAAGTTAGCGGTTCAATTAATTATATTTGATACAATGAAAATACATTTTTTACCGCTTCTTCTGCTGCTCTGCGCTGTTCCAGGGTTTTGTCAATACTACGATGCCGAGGATTCGGCGGACATTGCGCGCATCGATACCGTTGCCCGCGAACTCCAGATGCTCAACGCTCACGTAGGCAACTACGGGGTGACAGGGTTTCTGTCATTTGTCAAACAGCAATATGGCAAAGACACCCAGGAGCCTCGCGCCTATACATTCGGACTGGGCCTCAGCGGCGATATTCTCACCGGTCTCTCCTTTATTCATCTCATACCCCTGTTTCAGTATTGGAGTTACAGCGAGGATCCGCTACGGCTGTTTGTTGACGAACAAATAAACCGGGATGTCAGCATCTCCTTCATGTCGGCGCTCATGACGCCGCGGTTTTCGCGGCGTCATGTCCGCGTTTTCTGCGGCCTGGGCCCGTCGCTTCATCTGTCAATCGTTTCGCTCTATAGCGAAGGGCGGCATATGGATTCCAATATCTTCTTTACCAGCGGGATCGGCGGTATTGCAGGTGTGGAACTGCCGCTTACGCCCGAGGTGTCGTTCATCGCTACCGCGCAGTACAAACGCGCCTATTATTGGAACACCCTGCAACGTGTGTTCTTCATACTTTCCGTGGGATTGGCTGTTTAACTATGTTTAAAAACGTGCAGAGTGATCCCGTACAGTCGAAAATACTTCCCCCGCCGCCTTCCGATGATACGCAGGTGAGCGCGCTTACCCGGGCCTATGGCATGCCCCGCTGCGTGGCCGAGGTGCTGTGCAGGCGGGGATTGATTTCGCAGGAACTTATCGACGTGTTCCTGGACCCGAGGCCCGACCAGCTCCATTCGCCGTTTCTTTTCGCGGGCATGGAGAGCGCCGTAAACCGCATTGACGCGGCCATCCGGAACAACGAACGCATCTGCCTCTACGGCGACTATGATGTCGACGGCATAACCGCGATCTCGCTGCTGTACCGGGTGTTATCGGGCATTTCCGCCGCAGTGGTCTTCTTTATTCCCAACCGGCTTGTCGACGGGTATGGCCTCTCGCTTTCGGGCATAGAAAAGGTGCGGGCAACGGGAGCGACCCTGCTTATCACGGTCGACTGCGGTATAACGTCGGTCGCGGAAATCGAGGCAATACGCCAAGCGGGCATTGACGCGATCATTACCGACCACCATCTGCCCGGCGAGACACTACCGCAGGCCTTTGCCATCATCAATCCGAAGGTGGAGGGGTGCGCGTATCCTGACAAGGATCTGTCCGGTGTGGGCGTGGCCCTCAAGCTTGCGCAGGCGGTCTACAGCCGCTATGCTGGCGGTGCCGAAGCCGCGCAGTGCCTGCAGGAGCACTTCGATCTGGTCTCCATCGGCACAGCGGCCGATATTGTGCCGCTTTCGGGCGAGAACCGGATCTTTGTGAGGTATGGGTTCGAGGGGCTCAAAAGGAGCTCGAACGAGGGGATCAAGGCGCTGCTTGCGGCCACGGGACTCTATAGTAAGCCCATTGGCACGCGCGAAGTGGTCTTCCAGATCGCGCCGCTCATCAACGCCGTGGGCCGCATGGGCGATCCTCGCGAGTGCGTGGAACTTTTTATCACCCGCAGCCCGGCCCGCGCCGTGGCCATAGCGGCAACCCTAAAGAAAAACAACGAGGAACGCCGAGCCATTGACCAAAAAATAACCGAGGAGTGTTTTGCCCGCATTAATAGCGAGTACGATCTGGCCACCACCTTTTTTATCGTTGTGGCCTCCGAGAATTGGCATCCGGGCGTTATCGGCATTGTAGCCAGCCGCATTGTCGAGAAATATTGCAGGCCCGCCTGTGTTCTCAATATCGAAAACGGGATTGCCCGCGGGTCCGCACGCAGCATCCCCAATTTCCATGTGCAAAAGGCGCTTCAGGCCTGCAGCGGCCTGCTCGAATCGTTCGGAGGGCACGAGCACGCGGCCGGGCTTTCAATGCGGACAGAGAACATCACCGCCCTGCGCGAGGCGCTCAACCGGAGCGCCGGCGATTCGCTTTCCCCCGGCGATTTTGTCCCTGCTATTACCACTGACGCCCGCATACACGATACTGACGACATTACCTGGGAGACGGTCAACTGGCTCAAGCGCTTCCAGCCTTTTGGGCCGCGCAACCGGCGGCCTGTTTTCTACGCGGAAAACCTGCGATGCGCGGGCGAACCGCGGATCGTGGGAGTAAACCACCTGAAATTCAGGGCCGGGAGCGGCACCACGGCCCTGGACGCCATTGCCTTTAAAATGGGGCACCGTCTCCTCGACCTTTGCGAACCGGGGGACCGGCACACCTGTGCATTTACAATAGAAGAGAATGAATGGAATGGGTCAAAGACCATCCAGCTCAACATGCGGGGTATTGCATGAAAATGTGGGAAGGACGCTTTTCTCAAAAAAATGCGCCGGCCATGGAACGGTTCAACCGGTCGCTCGGGTTCGACAAACGTCTTATTGCCGAGGACATCGCGGGCAGCGTGGCCTATGCCCGGGCCCTGGCAAAGGCCGGTTTGCTTTCAAAAAACGAGGCCGCGGCCATTGTCCGGGGCCTTGATAAAATGCGTTCGCATCCGGCCGCGCTCAGGTTTACGGCGGCTGACGAGGACATTCATATGGCCATCGAGCGCATCTTGTCAGAGCGTATTGGCACGCCGGGAAAAAAGCTCCATACGGGCAGGTCGCGCAACAGCCAGATCGCGCTCGATACGCGGCTCTATCTTAAAAAAGAGATATACTCTCTGGACGCGGCCCTGCGGACACTTATGCGGGCCGTACTGACACGGGCTGAAAAGACAACCACGGTCATTATGCCCGCATTTACCCATCTTCAAAAAGCGCAGCCTGTGCTCATGGCGCACTATTTTTTAAGCTGGTTCTTTATGCTCGAACGCGACCTGCGCCGCTTTTCACAGTGCTTGGTCACTGTCGACGTGCTGCCCTTGGGATCCGGGGCGCTGGCTGGCAGCGCCTACCCCATTGACCGCGCCTTTCTTGCGCGGGCCCTCGGGTTTAGCGCAATGAGCGACAACAGCATTGACGCGGTAAGCGACCGGGATTATATGCTCGAGTTCATGTCGTGCGCGGCCATTACTGCAATGCACCTGTCGCGTTTTGCCGAGGACCTCGTCATCTTCTCCTCGCCGGGATACGGCTTTTTCGAGCTTGCGGACGCTTATGCCACGGGCAGCAGCATGATGCCCAACAAGAAGAACCCCGATTCTCTTGAATTGGTGCGGGGGAAGACCGGCCGTGTCTATGGCAACCTGGTAACGCTGCTGACGGTCATGAAGGGCCTGCCGCTCACTTACAACAAAGACATGCAGGAAGACAAGGAACCGCTTTTCGATACCATTGATACGCTCGACGGGTGCCTTGAAATTTTCACCGGCGTTTTAGACACCCTGACGGTCAATCCGGAGCGAGTCGCGGCCATGCTCTCTGCCGACCTTTTGGCCACGGATCTTGCCGACGCGCTTACGAAAAATAAGACGCCCTTCCGCGAGGCGCACGCTATTGTGGGCCGCATTGTGCGCGACTGCGCGCAGAAAGGCGTGCCGCTCGAAACACTCACGCATGCCGATCTGCGGAAGTATTCCCCCCGAGTACCCGGGACATTCTCGTTCTGCTATCATACCAGCATCGCGGCCCGTTCGCTTCCCGGAGGCACAGGGTCCTCATCGGTCCGGGCGCAAATCTGCAAAGCCCGGACTATCCTGAAAAGGAAAACGTATGACATCTAGAAATAGTCTGGCGGCCTTTTTTGTTTTGGCTGTTTGTTCGCTTTGCGCCAGCGCCGCGACCACGTTGGGGCTGCTGCCATTTACAAACAGTTCTTCGTACCAGGGCAACTGGGATCTTTCGCTCGACGTGCCGCGCTATGTCGAGGCCGACTTGCGCAAGACCTATACCGTGGTGCCTTTTGACACCATTTTTGCCTTTATTAAGGCGAGCAAAATAACGCCATCGGACCTGAACACGCCCGCGGGCAAGCAGCGCATTGCGCGTAAATTCAACATTGATTTTATTATTGACGCAACGATCTCTGATTTTCTGGTACGCAAACGCGTGATGGGCGAGGGAAAATACGGCGGCCTGAAAAACTATCTTGCGCACATCAAGGCGTCTATGAGCGTTTTCAACCGCGATGAGAACGGCGCGTTATTCAAGGAAGTGATTGAAGCGGAGAAGAAAGAGACCCTTACGGCGATTAATCTGGGCAAGCTCTCGGACGACGAAGAGATGTTTCTGAAATTGAATACCGAACCGTTTGGTTCCGAGATTTTTGAAAAGAGCATTGCTGGCGGTCTTATGCGAGAGTTCTGCGATAAAATGCATTCCGCTATTCAGCGGCTGCCCGCGCCGGTCTATAGAAAGAACGACGCGCGGAAACTGGTTAAAAACGCACGCATCGTTGATATCAAGGACGCGGACATTTACATCAATGCGGGCTCCGATGACCAAGTGACAGTGGGAGATTTTTACCCGGTCTACGCGCCGGGAGACACGATTAAGGACCCTGATACGGGCGAAGTACTCGGCGTGTCCGACAAATTCATCGGCCGCATCAGGATCACTTTTGTACAAGCGTCCCATTTTTCCCGCGCCGAGAGTATTGAAAAGACGCAGCCCTTTTCAATCAAAGACATGGTTCGGATAGAAAAATAAGGGAGGTCTTTGCATGAAGGCGTTTGCGCTTACCGGTATCCGGCGCATGGCATTGCGCGATATTCCCGACCCAATCATCACCAAACCCAACCAGGCACTCCTTAAAATCGCGGCTGTCGGCATCTGCGGATCAGATGTCCATTA
>Ga0156787_1036_pt1 | contig 8927 bp, 6 predicted proteins | sample RifOxyD3_FD_110736 | JGI IMG/M metagenome (GOLD analysis project Ga0156787, IMG submission 110736) | Candidatus Raymondbacteria bacterium RIFOXYD12_FULL_49_13
GGCGGATTCGGACCCGACCCGGGTATGGCCCGCGTCTATGGCAAACTCCGGCACCTACACTGTGATCGTTGAAATTCAGGATGCCTATGGCCATACTGCGCGCACCTCAGCCAAAGTGACGGTGGTCCTTCCCCCGCCACCGTTGCCGCCCGATACAGCACCCAAGGCCAAGGAACCCGAGCCTGCGCCTGCGCCGGTCGAACCATTGCCCGCGCCAAAACCAGAAGCAGCGCCTGTGCCACGCATCAACAAACCGCCCACGGTTGAGGCAGGACCGAACATCATGGCTGACGAGGACGACAAGGTGACCCTCGAAGTCACGGCTTCTGACTCGGACGGAACCATTCGCGCCTTCTTCTTTGATTTTGACGCCAATGGAATCTGGGACACCACCATTGAGGTTGAAAAACCTGAACTCAGATTGAAACATCGCTTTGCGGCGTATACCATGGTCTATGTGAAGGCCATTGATTCTGACGGCGCAACAGCCATGGATTCACTTAAAGTGATCATGTGCCCCCAGGGCATGCGGCCTATTGAAGGCCCATACAAAGGCGCGCTTCTCCAATACTGCATGGACACGTATGAATGGCCCAACACAAAAAAGGAAACGCCTGCGATTGATGTCAGTTGGACCAGCGCTCAGGAGAAATGCCGCAATACTGGTAAACGGCTCTGCACTGTCCAGGAATGGCGTTTTGCCTGCGAAGGTAAAAAGGCGCTCCTCTATCCCTATGGCAATGAATTTGACCCGGGAAAATGCAACACCGAGGCGAACGGAAAAAAACTCGCGGCTTCGGGTTCCTTTGAACTGTGCGAATCGGGATTTGGCGTCTTTGATTTGAGCGGCAACGCGGCTGAATGGACCCAGGCGGCCGGAAACAGCCAGGCGCTCTACGGCGGATTTTTCAGGAGCAAAAAAGATTTCGCCGACTGCTCGGGAAAAATGACCAAAGGAAAAGAGGAGAAATTCTTCTTCAGCGGGTTCAGGTGCTGTAAATAAAAGGCTCGAGGCGTGAGGCACAAGATGCGAGGCAAAGCCCAGCCTTCTCGTACCTCGTACCTCGTACCTCGTGCCTCGTGCCTCGTGCCTCTAACCTTCCAACTCTTCCTTGAGCGAATTAATCTGCGCTGTTAATTCACTGAATTTCCTGTTTAACGCGTCGCTGTCCGCGCCGGGCAGGGCCAGCTCCTTCTTGATCTGCGCCCGTTCGTTAAGAAGTTTCCTCTCGCGCATCTTGAAAATGAGCATAAGCATCTCGTTTTCGCCTTCAGGCCCTTCGGACGATTCTCCTGAAAGATAGACAGCGCTGGTAAAATTGCGCATCTCCTCGCCGAGTGTATTCAGCAGCGACTCGGTAAAACCGTCTTGTTCCAGTATGGCGTTTAAAAGCTCCTGATATGATCCGCTTGAAAAATCCCCGGGCTGAAGAAAACGCCGCACCAGGGGAAGGTTCTTCTTGCCGTTCATAATGAGCAGCTCAAGGATCCTGCGTTCGAGCAGCTCTTCCCTGGCCGTCCGTTTCCCTGCGCCAGTCTCAGGGTCCGCGCTTTGCGGCCGCGACCGTTGCTGCTGAGGCACAATGAGCGCCTCCTGGATATGAAGCCGTGAGGCGGCCTTTTTTATCAATTCAGTCCTGAGGATGGGGTCGCTGATGCCCGCTAGCAAAGGCGCGAGTTCTTTGACAATACGTGATTTGTGTTCGGGAATGGTGATGTCCCTGGTGAGCGCGAACCGGTCAATGATGAAATCAGCGATGTCCCTGCCCTGGGAGAGCAGTTCCGTAAAGACCCGCTTGCCCGCCCGTTTGAAATAGGAATCAGGGTCCTGGTTCTCGGGCAGGGTGACGATCCTGACGATAAGGCCCGCGTTGATGAGTATGTTGATACCGCGCCGCGCCGCGTTCTGGCCCGCGTTGTCCCCGTCGAACACCAGGGTGACTGAGTCGCAGAAGCGTTTCAGGGTAATGGCCTGGGTCTCGGTAAAGGCCGTGCCCGAAGCGGCCACGATGTTCGCAATGCCGCCCTGAAAAAGGGTGAGAAGGTCAACGTTGCCCTCGACCACCACCGTGCTCCCCTCTTTTTTTATATGGTCCCGCGCATGGACAAGACCGTAGAGGATATTTCCCTTGTGATACACCGGTGTTTCGGGTGAATTGAGATACTTGGGGTTGTCGGCATCGGAGAGCACTCTGCCGGTAAATCCGCAGGCAAGTCCGCTTAAGTTGACTATTGGAAACATAACCCGGTTGCGGAATTTGTCATAGATCTTGCCCGCGTCATTCTTTACCAGCAAGCCGGCCGCAAGACATATCTGTTCCGAAAATCCCTTGTGGGACAGGTGCTGCAGCAGAGTGTCCCACGCATTGGGCGCAAAGCCCAGTGAAAACTGCCGTATAGTGTCCAGAGACAACTCTCGTTTGGCCAGATAGGCGCGTGCGGCAGCGCCTGGGGCTGCAAGAAGCTGCTCGGCAAAAAAGAGCCGTGCCGTCTCGTTCACCTGGTAAAGCAGCTCGTTTTCACTGGCTTTTTGTGCGCTTTCCGGGGTAAGGTATTGAGAAAGATCGACACCCGCGTCGCGCGCAAGAAGCTTTACCGCCTCGACAAAAGTGATGTTTTCAACGTCCCTGAGAAAGGTAAACAGATTACCGCCCGCGCCGCAGCCGAAACATTTGAAGATACCCTTTGCCGGGCTCACCATGAACGAGGGGGTTTTTTCCTGGTGAAAGGGGCAGAGGCCCTTATAGTTGGCGCCCGCATGCCGCAATTCAACATACCGGGAGATAAAGTCGGCCAGATCGATGCGCCCTTTGATCTCCTCTAAGACCTGGTCTGGAAACAACATGAATATCCCGTCCCCCCGCCGCAAAGGCCGGGGAGCACATCAGTTAATGATGACCTTATTAGCGCCCCGCACTGCCTTTCCAATGACCACGCTCTCAACACCATTGCGTTTGAGAGTCTGCTGCGCTATGGCTGTTCTTTTCGGATCAACGATGACAGTCATGCCAATGCCCATGTTGAAAGTGCGGAACATTTCAGTGTCTGAAACGCAGCCGCGTTTCTGGATTTCGCCGAACATTGAAGGGACCTTCCACGCGGAACGGTCAATGACCACATTTATGTCTTTGGGAAAAACCCGGGGCAGGTTCTCGACCAGGCCGCCGCCAGTGATATGGGCGATGCTTTTCACCAGCCCGCGTTTCACCAGCTCCAGAAGTGGCCGCACGTAAATGCGCGTGGGCGTGAGCAGCTTTCTGCCCCAGTCGCCCTGGAGCTCCTTGCGCGAAAAGGCCCTGCGGGCAAGGGAAAAACCGTTTGAGTGCAGGCCGCTGGAACGGAGCCCCACGACCAGGTCGCCTGGCTTGACTGAGGCGCCGGTAATGATCCGCGGCCGGTCCACGATGCCAACGCAGAAACCGGCAAGGTCATAATCGCCCTTTTTATAAAGACCGGGCATTTCCGCGGTCTCACCGCCGATAAGAGCGCAACCGGCCTGTGCGCAGCCGTCCACGATGCCCTTCATTATGTCAATGGACTGCCTAAGCTGGAGGCCGCCTGTGGCAAAATAGTCGAGGAAGAAAAGCGGTTCCGCCCCGCAGCAGACCACATCGTTTACGCTCATGGCCACAAGGTCGATCCCTACAGTAGTATGCCTGTCCTGGGCCACGGCAACCAGCAGCTTGGTGCCTACTCCGTCGGTTGAAGAAACCATGACAGGGTCTTTCATGGCGCGGTGCGGGTTCTGGAAATAGGCGGCAAACCCGCCAATGGCGCCGAGAGCGCCGCTCCGTTTTGTTTTCGGAACCATGCTGGCAATCCGGTCGACAAAGGTATCGGCCTTTTCAATATCAACGCCCGCTGCTTTGTACGTAAGGTGCTTTTTCATACGACTCCTTCTTTATGTGGAAGAGAATAAATAATTTTTTACAAATTAGTATGTAAACTCCGGATTTTCCTTGAACCTTCGATGGGCCCAGAACCACTGGTCGGGATAGGTGCGTATAGTCTCTTCAAGAAGCCGGTTGAACAGGGCATTGGCCTGCGCAGCCCCGCCTTTTCCATCCGCATCAGGAAGGTGCACCCTTTGAAAATGCATCTGGTAGCTGCCAAACCGCTTCCTCACGATATATGTATATATAATGGCCGCGTTGGTCCGTCTGGCAAGGATTGCGGCCGTTGAATTTGTCCGGGCGTCGTGACCGAAAAAAGGCGCAAACTCCTCGGAAGGCCGGTACTGGTCTATGAAGAGACCCGCTACCTCCCCTTTTTTAAGTGCGCGGATGACCACGACTGACCGCTGCCGTTCCATGCGGCTGTCAACAAGCGTAATAGCGGGATGGGCCTGCATTTGTTCGCGCAGTTTTTGGACAAAATGGTTGTGAATGAATTTTACCGGTACCGTGACCGGCGAGGCGTACCGCACCAGCCAATGGCCAAAAGCTTCCCAGAAACCCATATGGCCGCCGATGAGCACCACACCTTTGCCTTGGGCAAGCGCCTGCAGTAATTCCTCTTTTCCGGAAATGGTGAAATGCTCTTCAAAATAATCCGTTTCTCCCTTTCCAAAAGACGCTAATAAAAGAGACTCAAAAAGCACATGGCCATAGTGCACATAATTCAGTCTGGCAAGCTTTCGTATCTCATTGTTATCCAATGTATTGCCTAAACACTTCGTCATCTGCTGAAGAATCACGCTTTTCCTGTAGGGAACACAAAAATAGATCAGATTGCCAAGCATCACTGCCATGGCCGAGACAAGGAAGCATGGCATGGCACGCACAAGACGGCCAAGTAGAAGTACCGCTTTCATACTGGTGTAGTGATGAAATATATACATTTTTATATCACTTTTGCTTTTTTTTTATTATATTATATATCTGTGCCCAGGGTAATTGTAAAAATAGTAGCCACTTAACCCTTTTAAGCCTACATGCAAAACAATTTTCTTGCGGAAAATGAAAATTCTTTGAACCTGTATCTCAAAGAAATTTCAAAATTCAAACCCCTCAAACGCAAAGAAGAGCACGACCTTATCATCAAGGCGAAAAAGGGCGACGCCAAGGCCATGCAGAAGCTGATCGAAGCCAACCTGCGCTTCGTGGTCTCGGTGGCGTCCAATTACCGCAACCAGGGCATGCCCCTGTCCGACCTTGTAAACGAAGGAAACATCGGCCTCATCCGCGCGGCAAAACGGTTCGACGAGACCAAGGGGTACAAATTCATCTCGTACGCGGTCTGGTGGATCCGCCAGGCAATTCTGCAGGCCATGTCCGAACAGTCGCGCATCATGAAGCTGCCGCTCAACCGCGTTAGCACCATCCACAACATCGGCAAGGTGGTCAACAAGCTCGAACAGAAGCTCAAACGCTTTCCCACGTATATCGAAATCGCCAGTTTTCTCAAAATAGACGAGGAAGAGGTGCGCGAGGCCTTTGCCATTGGCAATAGCCACGACTCTCTTGACTCGCCCTTTTCCAACAACGAAGACAGCACGCTCATGGACCTCATATCCAATGACCAGACCCCGTCTCCTGACGAAAACATCGACGGGTATTTCCTGAGCAACGAACTAGGCGACCTTTTAAACACGCTGAAGCGGCGCGAAGCCGATGTTCTGAGGCTATACTACGGCATTGATTGCGAACGCAGCCACACGCTTGAGGAAATAGCGGCGAAATACGGTCTTACCCGCGAACGCATACGCCAGATCAAGGAACGGGCCATCAAGCGGCTCAAGCACCCCTCGCGCAACGCATCGCTCCGCAAGTTCCACCAGGCATAATCCCACCCCTTCCCCTCCCCTTTCTAAGGAAGGGACTATGTGACATACAAAAATAGCAAAGGGCGCTTATGCGCCCCTTGTTTTTTCTTCCCTTCCAGTTTCGGATTCGTTATCCCCTTAAAAAGGGGGCCTAGGGGGATTACTTTATCAGACTCACCTTTACCTGAAGTCTCTTGCCGCCCGCAGGAGCGGACACAACATATATGCCCGCTGCGCACTGGGCGCCGTTCATATCTTTTCCATCCCACTCAATACGGGTAGAATGGCCCTGCACCGGGGTAACGGCAAAGGACCGCACCAGCTGGCCGTTGTAGCTGTAAATGCTGACCGTGCCGTTGAACTTGTCAATATACTGGTTTTTCACCATGAGATAAATGGTGGCTGAGGGATTGCAGGGATTGGGCATGACTGTGAGGTCGCCCGGAAGCGCTTGGTGCTCGAAGGGATTGTAGTCCACGCTGGTCATGCCATTGATGACCTCGTTTTTGATGCGGATAAAGGCCCATGCCGTAAGACCCGAACGGAGTGAATTGCCCGCGCACTGCATGCAGAGATCGGTAAATACATATTTTGACGTGGTGCAGGTAGCATCAGTAGACGTGCCGCCAGGATTGGGGTGCACGCCGTCGCCCTGGATATTGCAATCGCCGCCATAGGCCATCATGGCCGCGTACGCGTCAACCGCCATGATATGTTTTTCCTGCGCTATCTGTTTGATCGCATCGTTGACAGACTGAAGGCTGGCCTGGTTGCACGAAGGGCAGGGAGGAATCACCGTGACCACGGGCATGACATTGTTGGCTATGCAGGCGTCTATGACGCAACGCATATTATCCGGAAAAGCGGCCGGGCCGCCCCCAACCCCGCTCCACGACTCATTGGTGCCAAATTCAATGATTGCCCAGAAATTTTTGTCATTTTTCAGCACGCCGTCCGTGACGCCGCAGCCCCACTGCGCGGTCTGGCCGGATTCGTTGCCATGCGAGCCGCCTTTGTCGTCGTATAGCCAGCTGACCGAATATGGGCAATTGATGGAATCGCCCCCATTCATGAGGCACGCCATGGTCAGATAGGTCATGCCATAGGGTGTGCAACTCCGGCGGTCAACGCCCTCGCGGAAAGTGCCCATGAAAGCGACAGCATAGGTGATAGAGTTGCCAATCTGGGCAACGCGCCACTTGTTCCATCCAATGTTGTCCTGTTCCCAAGCCGTGTACATCTGGTAATAATTGGCCTTTGCCGCGCTGTCGAAATATAAAATATAGGGGTCAAAATCCGCGCAGGCCGCGGAATGGACCATTGTTGCCGGCAGCACAACCAACGCGCAAACGAGAAATACCCGTCGTAACATACCACCCTCCTTTGTACGATTATCCACCCAAGATTTCGGCAGTAAATATAATTACAAACTGACTATTTATCAAAAACAATTAGTTAGTATCGCGCAAGATAGGCCTCCCCGCCCAAAGGGATGCCATTTCTAACATTCCAGACATGGTTGCATTAATGACATCCCTTTGGGGGTAACCCGCTTCATTGAACTTCTTAAGAAAATTGCTGAAGCAGGCGGCCGTGTGCCATGAAAACGAAAAGAAAACTAACATTCACAAACAGTGAATGATATCTTTCTTCAGCTTCATTTTGTTGTTGCACTTTATTGTTAGCAAATTATTATACCAAGATGTCTGAACCAATTATAAACTTCAAAGAAAGGTGAATTATGGAACAGCAGAATGGTATCATTAACCCTGACATTATCTGCCAGCAGGCGCTGCAGGTACAACTCAAGGCGTACAAGGCCAAGGAAGCGTATGATGCCGTACTCAAGGAATATGGCGACGTTGTGGACCTGACGGTCCAGACCGTGAATCTGATGAAGAACCGGATTCTGGAACTTGAGAACCAAGTGAAAGAGGCGAAAGAGAAAGACAACAAAGAAAAAAAGGCGGCGTAAACTATTTCTATCCGGCAAAGTGCCGGACGGATCTTTAACTTTTTCCCGGAGGTTTTTTATGGCAGCAACCTTACCACTAACTGGCGATGGGAACATTTCCCAAAATTCTGGAACGCCTGCGGACGGAACATACAAACTGACGAATGCTTCGTCCGGTGCAGGAAAAAAGTTGACAATTGAGGGTTCAAATGCCGCAGCTGGGAGCAACGCGGCTGGCGGTGATATCGAACTGAAGGTTGGATTGCGAAACGGCACATCCACGACCAGCGGCAAAGTTCAGATAACCGCCCAGCCGTGGTCATCAAATGGTCATTACGGCAGGCTGGCGTTGGGCGACCAAAACCATTGGATCCAGGGGGAGTATGGTTTTGGAATAAAAATTGCGACAATCGGTGCAAATGAAGTGATATCAATAAAACAGGATACCGGCTACGTAGGGCTGGGCACCATGTCGCCGACAGGCCGCTTGCATGTTGATGGCGGTACGGCAGCATCAGGTTATGATGGGACAGATATCACATTGAAGTCTCAGGCTGGATCAGGCAGCGCAAAAAATGGGGGCTGGATAGTGCTTGATCCTGGAGCAGGTTCCAGTGGTGGGCTCGATGGGAGCATACTTCTTGGAGGATATGGAGCGACTGCAAAAAATGGTAATCTAATTGTCTCGACCCTCCGGTATGTCGGAATACATACTGATACCCCCGTGGCTAGTTTGACAATATGCCGTGATTCTAATGGTCCAGGCACTGTGGGAATTACCAATGGAAGCAACGTGATTACGGGTACTGGGACAACATTTTTTAATAGCCTTAGAATAGGTGATACCATTACCGTATCCGGGCAGCCGGCAAGGACAATTACTAATATTTCCAGTGATACGTCCGCTACGGTGAATAGCGCATATGGCTCTACAACAAGCGGACTCAGTTATGCTCTAAGCAGTGGTTATAAGTTGATGGCATTTGATAACGGGTGCCTGAGTCTGGGAAATACTACCTTTCCCCTGCAGAATATGCTGAGTATTGATGCGCAAGGCCTTGATTCTGATATTATGCTTTGCTCAAATGCCTACTATAATACGATGGGCATTGATGTTTCTGATTCTTATAAGTTTAAAATTACCTCAAATAATAACCTTAGCAGCAATGAGCTTTTTACGATTGACAGAAGCGGAAATGTAGGAATAGG
>Ga0156787_1035_pt3 | contig 8904 bp, 8 predicted proteins | sample RifOxyD3_FD_110736 | JGI IMG/M metagenome (GOLD analysis project Ga0156787, IMG submission 110736) | Candidatus Raymondbacteria bacterium RIFOXYD12_FULL_49_13
ATTCGCGTTTGCGGACAAATTCGAAGCCGCGATCATTGGCAGGGGCGGGCACGGTTCCGCGCCGTCCCAGACCCTCGATCCATTCCCTGTGGCAGCGCAGGCGATCAACACCATCAACACAATCACGAGCCGCACGCTCAACATTCACAAGCAGGCGGTCGTATCCGTGTGTACGGTCAACGGTGGCAGCGCGTTCAACGTGATTCCCGACCGCGTGGACATCAAAGGCACAGTCCGGACCTACGAAGCGCCACTCCGGAATCGGATTGCCGCGCAACTGAAAAGAATCTTCGTCCATACGGCCCGGGCCTCGGGATTAAAAGCCGAGTTCCAGTTCCACAAATTCTACCCAGTCCTGATCAATGACCGGAATATCGCGGAGCTGGGCAGGGATGTGGCCCAGAGGATTTTCGGCAAGAAGGCTGTCAAGGAGATGCAGCCCACCATGGGTGGCGAGGATTTCTCCTATTTCCTGCAAAAAGTGCCTGGCGCCATGTTCCTGCTGGGGTCTTCCCGGACAAAAAAACCAACTCCGCATCACAATTCGCTATTTGACATTGACGAATCTTCAATGATAATGGGGGTTGAATTCTTGTGCAAGTTCGTATACCGTTTCCAGACAAAAGCCCAAAGGTGACTATACGGCATTCTGGAGGGTCATTGTTTTAAAAACCTTCAGAAACAACCAAGTCCTTCAGTTCTTTGCGTTTCTTCAGCTGCGCAGTGTCCGCGGCATGGCCAAGAGTTATGCAAATGACCGGTTCAATACCCTGCGGAATATTGAGGGCTTTCCGCGTTGCCGCAGGATCAAAGGCCGCTATCCAACACGTGCCCAGCCCCTCCTCTGTTGCGGCAAGGATCAAATGGTCGGCAATAATGGTCGCGTCAACATCAGCATGGTTTTTCCCATCGTACGACCGCACCCATGCTTCCGCAACAACCGCGCACACAACAAGGATGATCGGCGCCTCGACAAACCAGTCACGCTTGTACATTGACTTCAACAGCTCACCGTTACCCTTGGTATGGACAACAACAATCCTGAAAGGCTGTCTGTTCGCGGCTGTAGGCGCCAGACAACCAGCCTTAAGAATACGGCTCAAAACCTCTTCTTGAACAGGGGTCGAAATATATTTTCGCGTGCTGTAGCGCCTTTGGATTAATTCAAAAAAATTCATGGCACACTCCTATAATATCGTAAAATCGTTTAATTCATAAATATCATTAAAATATTAATGTATTACATTAGATTCACATAAAAACCGTTGATTTCACTGGAGTCTTTAGATATATTATTTAATTGCCGCTTTAAAGTGATACTGGAGATCATTGAATAAATATATAATTTATTTACGTATTACATAAAGAATTAACAGATCAAAACCGAATAATAGAACAATGAAACACCTGATATTCACCGATAATGACCAAGGCGGCGTTATCCTGGTCGCCAATATCAAGGGTGGCGTGGGAAAATCGACCATTGCCACAAATCTCGCTTCAAGTTTCGCATCGCGCGGACCAACGCTTCTCATAGACCTTGATGTTCAGGGCAGCGCAACATCTGCCCTGGGAAAAAACCCTACCTCATTCAAGAAAACCAGCGCTCTCCTCTTAAAACAGCGCTTTTACCCCAAAGAAACCCTTGCTCCCTCAAAATTGACCACAACGCTTTTTGGGCGGACCAGAAATCGATTCAACACCCTTCTGCTTGGCAGAAACAGCGATATTACCAAGGTCGCGGTTAATATCATGCCTGGTCTCGACCTCATTCCCGCAAATACCAATCTCTTTTTCAAACTCAAGCACAAACACATAAAGAATCTCATCTTTTCCCTCGACGTGTGCAGGGAATACTACAAATACGTTGTCATTGATACAGCCTCAATCTGGGACGATATGATCAAGGCTCTCTTTATCGCCTCGGACATAAATCTGGTCCCCGTGACCCTCAATGCGCTGGCCACAAAGAGCCTGAAAACCTACGCGAATGAAATCGGAAAACTGATTAAAAAAAATCCGCATATCAACGTCCGTATCGTGAAAAACGAGGTGTATGGCACGCGTTCAACCACCAACACCGGAAAGATCCGGACAATGAACGAAAACCGCACCTTTCTCCATTCGCTCTTCGAATCCTTCTCAAAGGCGCCGGAAAGCGGTGTCTTTACCCTGCCCCGTTCAATTGTACTCAACCTGGAAATTCCTGAAAGTTCGGTCATCCGCCATGCGCAAGACAGCGGCATAAGCCTCAATCAGCTCAAAGCAACTGGCCTGTTAAAAAAAGCCTTTGGCCAGCTTACAGATTCTATCCAGTATATCCTGAACAGAGTCGCCGCTGAAAAAATGGAAAAGAGACCCTGGTATTACGCGTTTGTCCGCGAACGTCTGAAAAGCTTTGCCAAAGCGGCGATCTTCCTTTTCATAGTGCTGCGCGGCGCAAGCCTTTTCAACGGCGAAACCCCTGCGGTCAGCACGCCCTCAATGCTCGAAAAAACATACATTGCGCCAATCGCGCATGAATTCAAGGACAACGAGTCTCTCTATCAGATCGCAAAATACGCCATATCAGAATACCGGGCCATGGTGCCCTCAAGCGGCGATATTGATCGATACGTAAATGAAATGGTCACCATTCATAACCTCACCGCCCACCAGACCCGCCAGTCCATGATCAGAAACAACGGCTATATTGAACGGGGTACAACCCTCACCTTTTATCCCCCTGCGTTCATTCACAACAAAAACTACGAAGTAGACAGGGAAATATTCGCCTACTATAAAACCCTTGTCGAGGACGAGCACCCCTATATCACTGGTTTGTGGTGTGAACGGGGCCTTGGCGGCGGCGAACCCCACACAGGCGTTGATATCGCCTGCAGGCTTGGCAGCAGGATCATATCGCCAATCGACGGCATTGTAAGAACCGAGACAAACGGCCGCGGCGGTAACATGGTGGTCATCCACAAGGACGATTTTGTCCTCCTGTTCGCCCATATGGACCAACGGTTTGTCAAACAAGGTGACAGGGTAAGAAAAGGCCAAGTCATCGGCACCGTGGGACTTACTGGTGTCACCTCCGGGCCCCACGTCCATTTCGGATATGGCATCCGTTCCCCAAAAGACCCGCAGCGTTTCGAATATATTGACCCCAACAATTTCATTTTCAGGCAGAATTTTTATAGCGACAAGCTGAGCGCAGCCGGATTCTGATCCCCGTTATGCCCGCGCATCTGCTCCACCCACGCAGAAAACTCATGGCAGTCTGTCTGTGCGTCCTTGTTCTGGCATACGCGGGAACAGCCTTTGCGGCAGAGGGGCAGGGACCGCCGGATTCAACCCTGAAAGCCGACTCGTCCGGCCGGCAAACAGCGGCCGTTCACGATACCATCGCCTATGCGGCGGACAAGATAATATACAACAATAATGACAGTTTGCTCATGCTTCTTGGCAACGCGGAACTCAGCCAGGAAGGTATGAAACTTAAGGCCGATACCATCCTTTTTCACACAAACACCAGGATACTCGAGGCCATGGGGACCCCTATTCTCGACCAGGGCGCTGAATCGGTGAATGGCGAAAGCATGACATACGATATGAACACGAAAAAGGGAAAGGTTCGGTACGGTACCGCCCGGTCAAAAGGCGATGTGTACAACGGCGCGGAGATCGGCCGTATGGAAGACGCCACATTCCTTGTACGCAACGGCGACTATTCGACCTGTGACATCGACACCGCCCCCCATTATTTCTTCTTCAGTAAAAACATGAAGATGATCCCGGGCGATAAGATTATCGCAAAACCAGTGGTGCTTAACATTGGTGACGCGCCAGTGGGCGTGCTCCCCTTTTTCATATTCCCGACAAAAAAGGGACGCTGTTCGGGCCTGCTCACGCCGCGGTGGGGCGAATTTCCGGAAAATGGCAACCGGGCGTCCTACCTGAACAACGTGGGATATTACTTCGCCATAAACGATTATACCGACCTCGAGACCAAAGTCGATTTCACCAACGGCGATGGCTTCTTTTTCAAACGCATCTACCTGGATAACAGATTTGCCTACAACAAACGCTACTGGCTCAATGGCAATATTAACGGACGTTTCGACCTTTCCCGTTCCGACAATACCCAATCGCAAAACTATGGATTGAGCTATTCGCACAACCAAAATCTCTTTTACCCTGATGGGTCTTTTTACATGCGCGGTTCTGGTGAAATTGTCGGCAACAGCAGCTATTACCGGAAAAGTACGCTCGACCGCGAAGATTACCTTAAAAGACAGCTCACTTCCAACATGGCCATTGTGAGACAATGGAAAGAAGCGGGAATCACGGCAAATACTGATTTCAAGTACGAGGAAGACCTGGACAGCAAAGAAAACAAGCTCAGTCTGCCCTCGTTCAGCGTTTCGTCGGTGCAACGCCCTCTCTCAGTCCTCGCGGCGCCATTCATGAAAGAACGCGAGAACGATGTGAGCGTACCGCCTGACAGCCAGCCTTGGTACGAAAAGATTAAATTCGGATACGGCGCCAGGGGAATCAACCGGAAAGAAAGGGTGCGAGAGCGGCGGTATAATCTCATCGATACCGCCTACGACACTTCATATGTCATGCGGAACAATCAGGCAATGGACATGCGGCACGACCTCTCCTTTTCAATTTCCCCTTCGCCGCGTGTCTCATATATAAACATCAGTCCCCGGCTCTCCCTGGCCAGCAACTGGTTTTTCAAGGAACGAACGCAAACAGGCATCGCCGCAATCAGCGAACGCAGGTATTACAATTCAGCCAAAGCGTACGATACAGTCTATACGTGGGACACACTGCCTGGTATCAATTTCAACCACCGCGAGGAATTCAGCACCGGCCTTGACCTGGGCACCCAGCTCTATGGCATTGCCATGCTGAACCTGGGGCCGCTCATTGGCTTCAGGCATACCTTTCAGCCGTCGGTGGGCTATACCTTCAGCCCCAAACTGGAGGGTGGAGAACGGTATATCTCGGCAGGCACGGCCAACAGTGGCAACAGGGACGAACAGCAGCGCATTGATTTCAGGGCAAACAACACCTTTCAGATGAAGGTTGCCGGCGATCCTGAAGCGGAAAATCCAAAGGACAAGACGATCAGCCTGATGAACCTGAATCTTTCGACCGGGTACAACTTTGCCGCAAAACCCGGCACACGCAAACTGGGCGACCTCCAAAGCTCTGCTTCTACCAACCTCTACTCGCTGCAGTTGAGTTATAGTGGCAGCCACACTTTTTATGATGATAATGACAACCTGCTCTGGTCGCAGGCAGACGCTTCTCTTGTGAAACGCCTACCCAGCCTCCGCTCCCTGCGCCTCTCAGCTTCAACTGGCGCCCAGCTTTCAGGCACTTTTTCAAACGGACTGGTCGATATAAAGACACTGCTGCCCGATACCGCTAAAATGAATCCTTGGAATTTTGCGGCAAATTTCGGCTATTCATACAGCTCCTCTTACAATACGACCTTTAAGGTCTTTGAAAAAAGCACCACCTTTTCCTTGCGCGATCAGTTTACACTGAATTTTACCGACAACTGGCGCGTCTCCTATTCCAGCCGCTACGACTTTGAAAACAACGAATTAACAGAACAAAGCATGGATCTTTTGAGAAATTTCCATTGCTGGGAAGCGAACTTTCATTGGATCATCAATGGGTATAGGGCAGGATATTATCTGAGAATAAATATCAAAGAAATACCCGATATAAAGATTGAGAAACGGGGCGGCGAAGCCGGAGGCATGCTGTTTCCCGGTCAGGGATATTACTATTAAAACAAATGATTCTCCTGATCAAAGAATATTATTTTTTTAGACAAAGGAGACCTGCATGAAATATATATTCGTTGCGGCGCTATTTTCGGGCATGCTTTTTATGCTGTTTGCACAGGAGAAAAAACAGGAACCCGCCTACGTGGGTCCGGGCAAGTGTAAAATGTGCCACAATGCAAAAGCCAAGGGAGAACAGTATGCCAAATGGCAGGGTGAAAAGCACTCCAAGGCCTTTCAGACCCTGCAGGGCGAAGAAGCCGCGGCGCTGGCGAATAAAATGAAAATCGTGGACGCGTCAACAGATCCAAAGTGCCTCAAATGCCATATCACCGACGCTTTCATACAGAAAGATGGCGTGTCGTGCGAAACCTGTCATGGACCGGGAAGTCTTTATAAAACAATGCCCGTCATGAAAGACAAGAAAAAAGCCATGGAACTCGGGCTCATAGAACCCGCGAAGGAACTGTGCGTCAAATGCCACAATCCAGAAAGCCCCACGTATAAGCCCTTCACATACGAAGATGCAATCAAAATCGTCATGCATCCCAATCCGCAGCGCAAAAAAGAGGAATGAATATGGAACGGCTTGTTGATGCGCGCGGAATGCTTTGCCCCAAACCACTCATTCTGACTAAAAAGGCCCTTATGTCCGCGGACCAGGGCGACACGCTGAAAATCCTCATCGACAACGAGACGTCAAAAAACAATGTCGCGCGTTTTCTCGCTGACAACATGCTACCACCAATAATCTCAGAGGCAAACGGCGTCTTCACCCTTTTTGCTGCGGTAAAAAAAGGCTCTTTAGCCCAACCCGATGCCGAAAGCTACTGCGCCGTTTCTTCCGTAAAACCCCCTGTTGTTCTGGTCTCGGGAAACACCATTGGCAAGGGTTCAGACGAACTGGGAGCAGTGCTTGCAAAAGGTTTCATCAACACGATCAAAGAGGTCTCGCCCCTGCCCCAGGCGGTCATTTTAATCAACAGCGGTGTCCTTCTCGCGTGCGAAGGTTCGTCTCTTATCGAACCGCTGAAAGAACTGGAAGCCAAGGGGGTCAAGGTGCTCTGCTGCGGCACATGTGTTGATTTTTTCAACAAAAAAAACGCCCTGCGTACAGGCGTCATTTCAAACGCGTATGACATCCTGACCCTTCTTTCTCAGGCAGGCCATGTCATCCCATTATGAACAACACCTGCATTGCGCTGCTTGGGTCAACCCGCGCCACCATGGCATGTGAAGAGCTCTGTCTTGCGGCAGGCGTTCAGTGCGCCATTGTCCCGGTTCCCCGAGAAATTACCGCGGAATGCGGCGTGGCCCTGGAAGCCGCCCGGGCAGACCAGTCCCGAATACAATCCCTGTGTGAAAACGCTGGCTTTGCCCCGCAATTCTTCCACAGGTACGAATCCTAGAAAGACCCGCTACAGCTGTATTCCGTGTTCCTTGATCTTGCGCCAGAGCGTTGTGCGTGAAAGACCCAATTGCTGGGCGGTCGCGGACTGGTTGTTGTCGTGGCGTTGGAGCACGCGCGCAATGTGCCGTTTTTCCAGCTCGTTGAGGCTGAGCAGTTCCTCCTCCACTTCGCCGGACTTTGAGCCAATGAGAGGCCGATTAATAATGATATTTTTTGGAAGATCGTCAGGGTTGATTACCCCTCCCTCGGCCATGACTACTCCGCGCTCAATGATGTTTTCGAGTTCGCGGATGTTTCCCGGGAAAGAATAGCCCTGAAGCAATGCCATGGCGTGCGGATCAACGACCGGCGGTTTTTTATCGAGCAGTGTGGCGTATTTGATAATGAAAAACGGTATAAGCTTGGCGATATTGGCCTTGCGCTCGCGCAATGGCGGCAGGTTGATATGGATCACATTGAGCCGGTAAAACAGGTCTTCCCTGAAAGTACCTTTCTGAACATTGGCGGCAAGGTCCTGGTTTGTGGCCGCGATAATGCGCACATCGACCACCTTGGACTCGTTTCCGCCCACCATGCGCACACTATGGTCCTGGAGAAACCTGAGGAGCTTGACCTGGGCGCTGGGTTGCAGCTCACCCACTTCATCAAGAAAAAGCGTGCCCTGATTGGCCTCTTCGACAAGCCCCTTTTTCTGGAACGCGGCCCCGGTAAAAGCGCCCTTTACATGGCCGAATAACTCGCTTTCAATCAGGTTCTCGGGAATGGCGCCGCAATTGACCGCCACAAAAGGGCCGTCGGCCCGTCTGCTTTTCATGTGGATATACCGCGCAAAGACCTCCTTGCCCGTGCCGCTTTCCCCGCTTACCAGCACCGTGCTGTTGGTTTGGGCCACTTTGTCGGCCATGCCAATGGCACGCATCATCTTATCATCGTCTCCGACAAGGTCCCGCATAAGCCGGGTCTGCGACTCGAGGTACTTGAGGTCTTTTTCCTGGCGGATGGTGATTTTTTCAATGACCAGCGTTACATCATCGGCATGCACGGGTTTGACCAGATAGAGATAGGCGCCGTGCCGTACCGCGCGCGTCGCCAGTTCAATGTCGTCGATAGTGGTGAGCACCACGATCTCGCACCCCGCCATGTTCACCTTGATGTAACTGATGAGGTCGAGTTCATTCTCGCATGTCTCGGTAATATTAATGATGACAATGCTGATTTGTCCGCGTCCCAGGATCTTGAGCGCGTCAGCGGCGTTGGTCGCGTCGAGAAACGTGTAGCCCTCGTGGTGGATATTGTTGACGATTTCCTCACGGATGGTGCGGTCCGGATCGACTATGAGTATCTTTTTCGTTTCCATATCAGCTGAAGAATTTCTTCGCCTTTCGTAAAAAACCCGCGCCCTCGCCGCTGGCCTTTGTCTGATTGATCTCTTTTAGCTTCCGATAGAGATCGCGCTCTTCGGACGAAAGCCTTTTAGGCGTGCCCACGTGGATTTTGACCAATATATCGCCACGGTACCGGTTGTTGTTCACCTCAGGCAGGCCTTTTTCGCGCATGCGCAGGACCGACTCTGATTCCGTGCCAGCGGCAATGGTGAGTTTAATCTTGCCGTCCAGTGTGTCGAGGACAATTTCGTCACCAAGCGCCGCCTGGGGCATTGAAATTTCGAGTTCGCAGACAAGGTCCTGACCATGACGT